>Ga0315544_1000061_pt1 | contig 98291 bp, 75 predicted proteins | sample SalMarSW160130MG_2_FD_202543 | JGI IMG/M metagenome (GOLD analysis project Ga0315544, IMG submission 202543) | Salt marsh sediment microbial communities from the Plum Island Ecosystem LTER, Massachusetts, United States - Salt Marsh Sediment SW1601-130 ...
GTATCGTTCAGTACAAATTAGCTTGATACACGAGGACTTAACAGCTTTTGCAGCTTGCGAAATCAGCTTACCATCTGGATGATATTGTTGACCAATTCGCATCTTTTTCTTGAACTGTTTGCAAAATATTTCATCAACAATTCCCGCTCTGTGTACCAAAAGATGCCTTACCATTTCAAGCTGTTTGATTTCTTTTTTCGAGATGATTTTTCTAAAATCGATCTTGCTTCCAAATGCAGATTTGAAAGCCCGTTGAATTCCTTGAATGCTAGTAAATTCATATCGAGTACTTAACACGTTCCCTAAAACGTTCTTGAGGTCAAAGTCGTAATCCGCGAGTAAGCGAACCGGGATCAGTTTTGGAGATATATCTCCATTTCGTTGTTTCTGTGTATTCTTGAAAGCTTCAAGCCCTAACTCGCGTGGGAATGTATTCACAGCACAAATCCAAACATCTTTAGTAAAACATTCATATGATGTCCACAACATTATAGTCAGTGACACTGATAATGTCTCTACTGCCCGGGTAACGGCCTCATCTCTTAGTAACTGAGCGTGGTATGCATCAACCCTTTCTGCAATAGCATTAATAGGATGCTCTTTCATGTATTCTTTTGTAATCTTTCTATGAATTTTAAGATACTTTTTCGATGGGCCCTTGCTCGAATGAACATCCCGCCAGTTTTGATCTGTAAGCAAAGCAGAAAGAGTAATGTGAAATTCAATCTCCTGCTTAGTTAATTCTCTTGCCGCAACAAATGGGAAATAGCAAAGGGCATCCATATCTCCGAAATTCTTTAGCAGAGCATCTATGGGCTGTTTTAAGAAATCAGAGGATGCGCTTATCTGATCTGCAGGAAACTTAAAAGCATCAATATCTATGTCTTCCAGTGGCGATTTCACTTTATTCTTCACGATTCTAACTTCCCGCTCAGCTTTTGATTTCGTTTTTCCTGCTTTTGACATGAATTGAAACTACTTAAATTAACGTTTGTCCATCTTCTTCCAATGTTAACACGACGAGTGGCGCCCTCAAACTCGTTTGGGGGTGGTTGCTGCTTTGACCTTAAATCATCCCCAAACAAGTTTGGGAATGCCACCCTCCGTCCCCGCCAAGGCATCTTGGGTATTTGTTGTTAGACTCTCTAATCCTCAGTTGGCAAGAAATCGAACTTCGCTACGAGTTCTTGCTCCTCCAATTCATCAAGATTCTCTTTGACCCGGTTAAACGCCTCTCGCTCACAAACCAAATCCTGAATTCCTAAGCCGGTAGAGTCGAAGATTGTTATTTCTTCCGAGTTTACCCTCCCTTGTTTTTTCCCAATAGCAATCTCTCCGATATTCGCATAAATATCTTCTTGCGTGATAATCCCGTTTTTGAGAGGAACGTTGATCTCACCGCTGTGGGAAGCCTGCGTCCACTCATCTATAATAATTTTTGACCTTTTTAGGATCTCAGGTTCCAATTCTTCCTTGCCTTCCGCATCTGCCCCAATAGCATTAATATGTGTCCCGGGCATAACATACCTATCTTCAACTACGGGTTGCCTCACAGGAGTCGTTGTTATCAGAATATCAGAATTCTTTATTGTGTCTTCTTTGCTGGCAACATCCGCTTCAATATCGTAGGCTTTGGAAACTTTTTCTGCAAATCTTCCGCTTATCTCCGGGGCTTTATCATAGACGAACGCCCTTTCCAATTGTGTGAGATGCCCGCCTTCTTTGACAGCCATCAGTGCTTCAAGTTGGGTCTCCGCCTGGTGTCCAGCCCCAATAAACCCTATCACCTTTGAATCCTTTTTGGCAAGGTACTTGGCCGCAATGCCTCCAGCCGCACCCGTTCGCAGGTTCGTCATATAGGTGGCATCCATGACGGCAAGACAAAATCCCGTTGCCGGGTCCATGTATGGGTATATGCCCATTACAGCCGGCAGTCCGTGTTCCTGGGGATTATCGGGGTGAACATTAACAATTTTGACCCCGGATGCGTTGAGCCCAGGCAGGTAAGAAGGCATAACCCGTAAGTCACCTACTTGATTTCCATCGGGTCCGGTGAAATACATGTATACTTTGGGAGGCATTTGCACTCTCCCTTTGCCATACTCCACAAATCCGTTCTCTACCGCTTTGACGGCATCCTTCATGGAGAAAACCTTCTTAATTGCCTGACCGCTTATTAGCAACGTGTAGTTCATATATCCTCTACTGAGTCCAAAATTTTAAGTCATTTATTCTTGTTTTTCACATTGAGAATTTATACACTTCTCACCAGGAAAGCAATAGGGAGAAGCCAATGTATGCAAAAAGACTAAATAATCTGGGGACTGAGACTGCGTTTCAAGTCACCAACGAGGCTAATAGACTAAAGGGTAAAGGTTACGACATCATTGAACTCCATATCGGTGAGCCGGATTTCGATACTCACGAGTATATAATCCGTGCCGCGAAGAAAGCGCTCGATGATGGGTATACACACTATACGCCAAGCGGTGGATTGCCCCAATTTAAGAAAAGTATTGCCAGATACTTTTCAGAGACTCGCCAAATTCCGCCCCCCCTACTCCAAAATATCATTGTCGCACCTGGAGCAAAACCATTCATAGGTTATGCTATGGCCACTTTAGTCAATCCAGGTGAAGAAGTGATTTATCCCAATCCAGGATTTCCGATCTATGAATCTCAGATAGGTTATTGGGGGGCAAAACCGATTCCTCTGCTTTTAAGAGAAGATAAACAGTTTAGATTTGAACACTCTGATTTAGAGAAGCTTGTTTCAAAGAAAACGAAAATCATCTACATTAATTCCCCCCAAAATCCTACCGGAGGTGTCCTTACAAAAGACGACCTGGAGTTTATTGCAGATCTGGCAAAGAAGTACGACTGCTGGGTGTTTAGTGACGAAATGTATTCGCAAATGGTGTATGACGGAGAGTTCAACAGTATTATATGCATTCCTGGCATGGCCGAAAGAACAATACTTGTGGATGGAATGTCAAAAACGTTTGCCATGACGGGTTGGAGAGTCGGGTTTGCTTTGATGCCGGAAAAACTGGCTAAACTCATTGAAAACCAGATCATCAACACGGTGTCGTGTACAGCAGCATTTACACAAATAGCCTCGGCACAAGGACTCGAGGCGTATCTTGACGGAAAACTTCCTGAAGTAGCTGCGATGATTTCAGAGTTTAAAACACGAAGAGATTTGGCCGTTGACCTTATTAACAAAGAAATTGAAGGATTTTCTTGTCTTGTGCCTCCGGGAGCGTTTTATGACTGGGTGAACTGTACAAAAGCATGTAGAGAAAAAGGATTCAGAGATTCAAAACAACTACAAGAATACCTTCTTTGGGAGGGGCATCCTGGCAGAAAGCTTGTGTCACTAACATCAAAAACGGATTTTGGGATGAAACTCCCCGAAGAAACTCAAGAATACTTGCGGATTAGTAACGCTAACTCCCAGGATAATATCAGAGAAGGAATAAACAGAATTAGGGATATGTTAAACGATAGTGAGTCGACTGAAAAGTTTCTAAGGGAGAGAGCTTAATTCTCAAAGCAAATCGTTCTCCATCCCCAATCAGGCCATCCTCTCGCAGTATTGCATTACTGATTACTCTGCTTTTATATCTTTAGAAGCTCTTTAGCCTTCTTAGCGATGTGCTCTGCGGCTACACCGAATTCCTTGATCAGTTGCCATGGCTTTCCCGACTCACCAAAGCGGTCAGCGACACCTATCATCCCAAACAGCGGGTTCTTCCCTGCCAGAGCCTGTTCACTACAGATGACGGCAGCCACTAAGTTGCCCAGGCCGCCTACCTGGTGTTCCTCGGCTGTAATCACAGCCTTTGTCTCTTGTGCCGCCCGGATAACGGCCGCTTTGTCCATCGGTTTAACTGTGTGCATATTGACAACCCTCGTCTCAATCCCGAAATCCGTCTTCAGGATATAAGCGGCTCTGAGGGCCTCGGCGGTTTCCGGCCCGCAGGAGATAATTGTCAGGTCCTCGTTCTCGTTTTCATATTGGGAGGCAAGGGAAATATCAAATGCGTCAACCATCTGCTCGGCTTCCTTACGGAACCGGAAGATGTTGGCCTCACCAAACTTCAATGGCGTGTCCCACTTGGTTACAATAGGAGTAGCTTCACGGGCAAAGCGAATATACTTGGGTCCAACTACATCGAAAAGCAGAGTCTTGGTCATCTTTTCTGTTTCGATAGAATCGCAGGGAACTGCCAGGTGCATATTGGGCAGACCGGCGATCTGAAACATAGCTTCCAGTTCCTGGTGCGTGGCGCCGTCCGGACCGACCGATATGCCGCCGTGCGCACCCACAATCAGGACATTGTAGTTGCCGTAGCAAACGGAGACGCGCAACTGATCGAGATTCCGAGCTGACGAGAAAACTCCATATGTACCGAACACCGGAATCTTCCCCTCCTTCGCCAAGCCAGCGGCTATCGTAGTCCCATTCTGCTCGGCAACTCCAACCGATATGAAACGAGGCTTTCGTTCCGGATGCTTCTTGTAGAAATCGGATATGGTAATGGAATCCGAGATGTCAGCGCCGATACAGACGACCCGTTCGTCATCGCCGTATTTACTCAACGCCCGTCCGAAGCCCTTGCGCGTGGGATCCATCTCGACTTTCATCTTATCAGAACTGTTCCACCAGAAATCGCGGGAGAACTTCGGCATCTTCTTGTCCAGTTTAGACTCGACCTCGTTCTGGTACTGCTGCCCAATACCAATCAGTGAATCGGCATCGAAGGTATCGGTCAGCTTCAGATCAGCCAGTCCTCTATCCATCTCTTCGCGGTTCGGTGGTTTACCATGCCACCCGGCCACGTCTTCCATAAACGTCACACCCTTCCCCTTGGTCGTATAGCAGATCAGCGCAATGGGCTTGCCGGTGTTGTTATGGTTACGGGCGAAATCGAGCTTCTGTACAATGTCTTCCATGTCATGTCCGTCAACTTCCTCGACATGCCACTTGAACGCTTCATACTTGTCTACAATCGGATCGATGTCCATGACATCCTTGGTCTTGCCGTCGATCTGGAGGCGGTTTTTGTCTAAAATCACAACAAGATTGTCCAGCTTATAATTGGCGGCAGCCATAGCGGCTTCCCACATGGAACCTTCCTGATGCTCGCCGTCCCCCGTCATCACAAAAACACGGTAATCCTTTTTGTTCAGTTTAGCCGCCAGCGCTACCCCAACACTAACCGAGAATCCTTGGCCAAGAGAACCGGATGAAATCTCCACTCCCGGCAACTCGAGCCGATGCGGATGACCCTGGTACGGAGCGCCAAGCATCCGCAGCTTCATAAGTTCCTTCTCCGGGAAATAGCCCGAAACTGCCAGCGAAACGTACAGGGCGGGAGCCTTGTGGCCGGCCGACCAGATGATGCGGTCGCGGTCCTCCCAGAACGGGTCTTTGGGGTTGTGACGGGCAACTTTCAGATATAGGGCGGCGCAGATATCCATAACGCTGAGCGTACCGCCGGAATGACCGGAAGCCGCCGAGCACAGTGAAATCAGGTCCAGGCCGCGCATATAATTGGCCCGCTCTTTTAGCTCTTCAACAGTATAATCGTGCGATTTTGTATCTTTTTGTGAGTCGACTAAAGGCATATTGAAAACCTCTCTTTAACTCTGCAACGTTCTCATCAATTAAAAGTGAATAAAGCGACTTTTTTGAGACGTGTCAATCCCTCTACACGATAAACTTCTTGTATAGGCGCTGTAACTTGATCTCCAGTTTGTCTATAGTGCTGTTGTTCAGTAAAACGTAATCAGCGCGCCTTCGATATTCACTAAACGGTAACTGTGCTTTCTGCCGCGCAAGGGCATCTTCTTTGCTTATCCCCCGCGCTACCAGCCGCTTGAGTCTTGTTTCTTCCGAAGTGTGAATCACCAGCACCACGTCCATTTGGTGGTCGAGCTCCCAGTCGAGCAGTAAAGCAGCATCGATGACAATGACCTCATGTTGCCTGGCCAGTTTTTTCATCTGATGCTGCAATTCTTTGAGAAGAAACGGATGCACTAAACGGTCTAAGGACCTTTTCGCGGCTTTGTCTGCAAAGGCCAGCCGGGCCAGCCTCTTGCGACTTAGCTTTCCGGAGAGTGTCAGAATCTCGCTGCCGAACTGGTTTGCCAGCCTTTTGCGCAGCGGGGCCGATCTGTCAACAACCTCACGGCCGATGCGGTCAGCATCTATAACCGCCGCCCCGAAAGAGGCCAGAATTTTGGCCGCCGTCGTCTTCCCTGAGCCGATCTGACCGGTTATCCCGATGTACATGGACAGGAATTAACTCAATGTGAGTATAAAAGGCAAGCAGTCCCGTAGGTCGGAACCCTGCCTGTCCTGAGCTTGCCGAAGGGTGGTTCCGACAAATGCTTTTGCGTAGTATTGGAAACACAAGGTGGTTCACGTCTCCCTGAGACCTGACATTAAGGCTATGTGAAAAGAACCCACCGCAAGCGGTGGGCCACCAATTCTCTTTCACCGATATTCCCGCGTCATTAAAAAGTACCCACAGCAGAGCTGTGGGCGACCAGCCTAATCTCCAAGTCTGACGAGTTGTCATAGTGACTACTTCGTATCATGCTGCACCAGGAATTGGGCCAGCAGCAACGTGCGCTGCAGCAGGCTGATTCTCTGAACCGATTCGTGAGGTGTGTCCATATCACGCACGATTGGCCCAACGCCACAGACGACTGCCGTAGAGGAAGGTACCAAACCGGCTACTGACGGGTATGTTGATGATTCATGGTGGAGTGGAATTCCCCACTCTTCGGCGGCTTTCATCAAGGAACGCATAAGCTGATCATTCTTCCTTCGTTTTTTCATTGGTGGGCGATCGGAAATCAGTTCTAATTTCCAGCGATATTCGTTGTCACTGAGAATCTGGCGCATTGATCTTTCAATGGAATTGGCCATTTGCACATCATAGGAACTGAGCAGCACTGTCGCGAAGATACGATGTGGCAACATTCGCGGGAAAGCTTCAGTTTTTATATCCGACACCGCAATGGAAATGCGGTTTTCTTTGGATGACAGTTTAGCCATTTCGTCAAGCTTCGATGTGACCCATCTCAACACGCCGCGTTTCTTGTACGTCTTTCCCAGCCGTCGAGGACTTCCTTCAACCACTAGGTGATATTTGCGCCACCCGCGACGTTGAGTAATCATTCGGTTACCTATGTTTCCTGGGCGCAAGACCAGCACGAGCTTCGCCTTGGCAGCGGCTGCTTGAATGATATCGCGACTGTACCGGCACTCACGTCCTTCATCGGCATAATAGAGCACACCAATGGGTAACTTGGGCAGCCGACGCACGCTTCTAAGTGCTCGCAGAGCAAACTCCAACATTACCAGAGGCGCGCGCGAAACGCCCACACCTTCGCCATACAGCCACTCCGGATCACGACGAAAGGCCTGAACCGGCGCATCGAAGCCCATTGGCACATCCAGATGTCCTATCAACAGCGTACCGCCCTCAAAACCGGATCGGCTTCTCCAAGTCCAAACGTACCGTTCATCGGTAAGCTCTCTGACAGGACGGAGCAGTATCTCTGCCAGTGACTTGCTAAGTTTGGATTGCGCTTCTTGAAGACCAGGAAAATCCGCTGTTCTGCTGGAGAGTGCGGTCCACTCCTGTACGCGTCTTTCAATTTGGTCACGGCGCTCTACGAGAAAAGAAAAGATGGATTGTTCCAAATCCGTTCTTCTAACATCAATTTTGGGTGGTTTTGGGGTGCCAAAATAGCGCGCCGATGCTACTTCAACCAAACGACAGACCAACCTCCCGAAGTCGAGCCCGGCCACTTTGGCGGCAACGGTGTACGAACTGCCTTCTCCCAAACTTGGCAGGCTGTTTACTTCAAGCACGTAGAGATTACCCTCCCTGTCAAGACGCATATCGACGCGGGCACAATCATGGCAACCCAATGACTTGAAGGTACGTAAGGCAAGGTCCTGGGCTTTGGCAACCAGTTCCTCGGAAAGATCTGCGGGGCACTTCCGGTCGATTTCACGATCTGAAACGTGGCTCTTATCTTCATAAGTGTAGATATTTGGTCCCTCTGATCCGAACAGCAATTCTACCGGGGGAAGAGTCTCAGGAGGGTTGTTCCCGAGCAAGCCGATGTTCAGCTCTCGACCCTCTATGTATCGCTCGACAAGAACGGCCTGATTGTACTTTTGAAATATCGCATCGGCGCATTCTCTAAGTTCCGCTTCGCTGTCGGCAATCCTGATCCCAAATGAAACAGCCTCATGCTTGGGCTTCACTATCAGAGGATACTCCAAGCTTGGCATTTCAAATCCAGGGGCATCCAGAACTGCGAAATCAGGAGTGGGGATACCGTGTTGCTTGAACATCATCTTCGCTACAACCTTGTCCAGAGCCAGAGAATGGGCAAGCGGGCCGGAGCCAACGTACGGGATGCCAACCATTTCGAGTATACTGGGGACATGTGTGTATCTGGCCTGTCCCTGGATGCCATACGAAACATTAAAGACCAGGCCCGGCAGTTCGCCTTTCACGACTCGTGGCATGAAATCCTCGAGATGGTCAACGAGATCCTTATCTCCTTCGAATGTCTTTACCTGATGTCCTCCCCGTTTCAGGCCATCGGCGATTTGTTTTATCGTCTTTAGCCCGATCTGTTCCTGGTTGGGAATGCCGAAGAGATTGATGACTTTGTCGCTGTTTCGGTTATATACAATTGCCACTTTCATTTCATGTCTCTTGCTTAGAACAATTTTGAACTAGCAAGTTAAACTATTTGCTAGCAAGTAAACAAGAGAATACGTCAAAACCCACCAGATGGAGGCCTTCTCAAAAGGGATTTGGGAGCGGGTGGAAATAGGTGGGGTGCTGAGTCTTATGCGCAGTCAGGAATCCTTTCCTGACTGTGGTTGTGTAACCATCACTAAAGAATTCTTGACATCGCGTAAACAGGCGATGCCTGCTACTTGGCATCCAGCCAGCTCTCGCCCACGCCAAGATCAACCACTACTGGAACTTTAAGCTTGACCGCTTTCTCCATGCCGTCTTTGGCAATCTTTTTCAACTCATCAAGCTCTTCTTTATAGACGTCAAAGACCAGCTCGTCGTGCACTTGAAGAACCATCTTCGAACGCATCCTGGCCATCTTCTTATGGATCGTGATCATGGCGACCTTGATCATGTCGGCAGCGGTACCCTGGATGGGCGTATTGATAGCCGTGCGTTCGGCGAACTGGCGGACGTTGAAATTCTTCTCGTTGATCTCCGGGATATAGCGGCGTCGGTTGAACAGAGTAGTCACATACCCGTTGTCGCGAGCGAACTGCTTGGTAGCTTCTATGTACTGCCTTATGCCTGAATAGCGTTCAAAGTAGGTGTCTATGAACTGTTTGGCTTCGTCAATATCAAGCTCTGACTGCTGCGAAAGGCCAAAGGCTGTCACGCCATAAATGACCGCAAAGTTAGCTGTTTTCGCAGAGCGCCGCATATCAGGCGTGATGTCCTTTAAGTCTACTCCATACACCTCGGCAGCAGTACGGGCATGGATGTCCTCACCTCTCTTAAAAGCATCGATAAGGCCTTTGTCTTCCGAATAGTGAGCCAGGATGCGCAACTCGATTTGCGAATAGTCAGCCGCCAGCAGAATATGATTATCGTCTCGCGGGATAAATGCCTTTCGTATCTCGCGGCCTTCCTCAGTGCGCACAGGGATATTCTGCAGGTTGGGATCGGTTGACGACAGCCGTCCGGTAGCGGTGATTGCCTGGTTAAACGATGTATGCACCCGCCCCGTTTCCGTATTAATAAGCTTCGGGATAGCGTCGACATAAGTGCTTTTTAACTTGGTCAACTGCCGGAAATCAAGAATAAGTTTCGGAAAGGGGTGGAGCAGAGCGAGTTCTTCGAGAACTCGGACATCGGTTGAGTAGCTGGTCTTTTTAGCTGTTTTCCCCTTGGTTGGTAAGCTCAACTTCTCAAAAAGAATATGCGACAATTGTTGCGTGGAGTTGATATTGAATTCTCCCCCGGCAATTTCGAATATTTCACCCTTGAGGGTGTTAAATTTCTTTTCCATCTCTTTTGAGAGTATGGCCAGAAAACCAGGATTGACTCGAACCCCCGCTTCTTCCATCGAGGCGAGCACTTTTATTAGCGGAAGCTCAATGTTGTAATACAGGTCGTGCAGTTCGTGTGTATGGATAAGCGGCGCCAGCGCCCCCCGCAGCTGGAAGGTGAAATCGGCATCTTCGGCGGCATAGAAGGTGGCCTTGTCGACTGGAACGGTGTCGAATGTCTTCTGCTTCTTGCCCCTGCCTATTAGATCGCTTATCGGCTGCATCCGGTAGTCGAAATGTTTGAGAGCAAGAAAATCAAGCGAGTGCTGCCGCACAGAAGGGTTCAAAACATACGAGGCCAACATAGTGTCAAACGAGACGGGATCGATTTCTATGTTATAACGGTGCAGAACCTCAAGGTCATACTTGATATTCTGCCCAATCTTCTGAACTTCGGGATTCTCTAACAGCTTTTTAATCTCTGCAACAGCTTCGTCAAAGGGGAGATTCCTCTCCCCCACTTCTGAATGCCCAAGCGGAATGTAGTAACCGCTACCGGCTCCATCGCTCAAGGAGACTCCGACCAGTTTTGCCATCAACGGATTGAGCGAAGTCGTCTCAGTATCGACGGCAATCTCTTTTTTAGAAGAGAGCTTTTTAACGAGTTTTTTCAACTGATCCACGGACGATATTGTTTGGTACGTTGCTTTCTTGGCGTCAGGCGCCTCTTCAGCCAGTTCTTTTACCTCATCTTCGGGCAGGATTTGCTTCAAGAGTTTGTTGAACTCAAGCTCCAGAAATAGGCGTCTGGTTTCTTCATAGTTGATGGTGCGGTTTTTCAAATCCTCGAGATTGAAGTCTATGGGGGCGTCTGTCTGAATCGTTACAAGCTCTTTGGAAAGCTTTGCTATTTCAACGCTTGCGCTGATCTTTTCACGCGTTCCCTTAGCTTTTATCTGATCGATACCGGATAATACATTCTCCAAAGAACCAAACTGATTGAGCAATGTGTCAGCCGTCTTGGGGCCAATACCGGTTACTCCAGGCACGTTGTCAGAACTATCACCCATGAGAGCGAGTTTATCTATCACCTGTTCGGGGTAGACGCCGAATTTCTCCTTTACTTCCTGGCGACCCAATTTTTCAGGAGCATCGGAGGTGGGCTTCGGATTATAGACCTTGATATTGTCGTTGACGAGTTGGAAAAAATCCTTATCGCCCGTAACACACCAGACGGACAGCCCCTCCATCTCCGCTCTCTTGGCCATGGTGCCGATAATGTCGTCAGCTTCGTAGCCCGCAAGCTCAAAACAGGGGATGTTCAAAGCATCGATAGCCTGGCGAATGCGCGGCAGTTGGTCAACCAGTTCCTCCGGCATTTTGGCGCGGGTCGACTTGTACTCTGAATACATCTTGTGGCGAAAAGTCGGTTGCCTGGTGTCAAACGCTATGGCCAGGTAATCAGGGGCTTCCTCACGAATGATCTTCAGCAGTGAGTTGACAAAGCCAAAAGTCGCCGAGGTGTTTTCACCCCTGGAGTTTATGAGAGGATTGCGAATAAAGGCAAAGTAAGCACGATAGAATATAGCCGAGCCATCGACGAGGAAGAACGTTTTCTTCTCTGCGCTCAAGTGTAGAGCTCTCTTTCACGAATGTACTCAACTACAGTCGCTGGTATCAGTTTGGCCAGTTCCTCAAAAGGGACATTATCACCGATTCTACGCCTGATGTCAGTGGAGGATATATCAACGAGACTGGTTGGAATAAGTTCAATTCTGTCAGGTGGAAGGGCCCCGAACTGTTCTTTGCCATAAGCCGGACGTGATCCAACCAGTATCCTGACTTCCTTCATGATTTGACCTGGGCTGTACCATTGGTTTAATTCATTGAGATTGTCCGCACCAATGAGAAAGAAAAACTCTGTTTCGGGATACCGTTGTTTGAAAGCCTTCACAGTGTCGAGCGTATAGCCGTTCAGGTTCAGCTCTGTCTCAATCTCGCTTACAACGAAATCCTCGTAGCCTTCGACTGCCAGTCTCAACATGGCTACCCGATCTTCAAATGATGCCCGACATAGGTCCCTCTTGAAGGGATGTCTGAGTGAGGGTACAAACAGGATGCCAGTAAGCTTCTTCTTACGGCGTATCTCATTCGCCAGATTGAGATGGCCTCGGTGAACCGGATCAAAAGCCCCTCCGAGAATTCCCCACCGGCCATGGTCAGGAGTCCGTTTCATCGGTCTGCGATGCCTGTCGTGTGATCTGGTCAATCTTGTCCAGATACTTTTCGGCCTTTTTCGTCCAACCGTTGTTCGGATAATCCGCCTGGAACGCCTGCAACTTCTGCTGCGCGACGGTATAGTCTTTGTTTTTAAAAGCTGCCTCCCCGCTTCTAAACGCAGCCTCGATCACCCGGAAGGCAGCTTTGTCACTCCATTCATGCTTGGGGAAAACCGTTCTGAAATCCTGGAATTTCTTCCGCGCCTGGTCAAACCGTCCAAGCTTGAATTCCATTTCGGCATACTGATAACTTGCCTTAGAGCCGTAATCCGTATCAGTGTAATCGTCAATCACTTTCTGGAAGTATATCTTGGCCGATTCAAATGCCCTCATTCGGCTGTATACAATGCCACTCTCGTAGTATTTTCTGGCCATTCGCGATCTGGCCACAAGGAGGTATTTGCGAACATCTGGCATCAACTCCGATTCAGGAAAGTCTATGATGAAATCCTCGAATTGCTTAATAGCATCCTGGAGCTCCGTCTGATCAAGTCCGTAGTGACGGGGTGTCGACTGATAGAATGATACTGCCTTCATAAAAATGGCGTGCTGAAAATATGCCGAAGATGGATAGTTGGTAATTAAACGATTAAACTCGGTGGCAGCCAATTCGTATTCCTCATTGCCGAAATACGAGAGACCAAGATAGTATTGAGCGGTATCGACAATCGACTCTCCGGGATAGTTATAGACGACGCTCTGAAACAACTCAACTGCTTTGAAGTACTTTTTCTTGTCGTACTTCTCTTTTCCCATCTCGAACAATTGCTGAGCAGTCCGGGTCCCCAATGACTTGGAGCCGCCGCACCCTGCCACCAGCAGGGTTATGCCAAGCAGTGCCATGCACAATATGATGAGACAGGAACTTATCATATTGGAAGAGAGGTGTGAGAAGCTCACGCATCGACCCTTTTGGCAGATGCCACTACAAGCGGTGGGCCACCCGGTCGCGTGGGTCGATGTTACTTGTGGTTTACTCATCTCGATACTACTCTTTTGGCGATGCGGTACACTACTAAAGTCAACCACCTGCTGGGCAGCTTCTTTTGTCCGAAATCGAAATCTGACCAAACTTTGTGCACCGATTCAGCGTAGAAGCGTCCCTTTTCATCCTGCTTTGTGGTAAGCTCATTTATTATTGCCATCATTCGATAGTCATTTTTTATGAATTCAAGCTGCGAAAGGTCGTCCAAGTATTTCAATATCTTATAATCGGTGAAAGGATACTTCAGTTTCTCCCAGCCTTTGCCAACTTGAGAATCATGGCCAGCGTATTTTATCTTTCCTCTATTATCCCAGCATTTAAGCAAAAACTCTGCACTCTTCCGAGCAATTGCGCTTTTCCTAAGTTCAGGGTTTTGAACCAGGGCACCCAAAACACACAGTGTTGCAAAGGCACAACTTGGTTCTTTTTCCCTTGGCTCACCGGGAAGTCCTGTATTTTTGCACCAAAAACCACCATCAAGACGCTGCCGCTGTATAACCCACTCATAAGCGTTCTTCAATCGTGGTTCGGAGCCGTACCCCAACTTTGCCAACGATTCAGTTAGTATGCCGGTGAAGCAATCGGCCGGCATAGGTGGAGGCGCCCAACCAAATCCCCCGGAAGGAAACTGGGTGCTAAATACATATTCGCAAGCATGGGCAATTTTCCTGTTTTCTTTTGTGAAGCCAAAGTCAGCCAATATCCCCAGTAGCCAGAAAGTAGTGTCTTTTTTAGGCCACCAAGTATAAATATCGCTGGGAGTCCCCCAATAACCGTCTTTGTTTTGCTTATCAAAAATCTGTTTGATCAACCTATGCCTGCAAACTGAACTCATTGTTGTAGCAACCTCTTTATCGATCTCTGGTCTGCCTAAAAGATCTATCAGGGTTCGGTATTTGACAAAAGGTTCGCCGCTGAGAAGCCAGTCAGTAGGCATCAATTCCAAAAACTTTCTCAAGTTATCCGGCATTTGCTTTTCTTGTTCCAATAGGTAGGGCCCACCTGATTCCACAAATTTCCTCTGCGTACATCTTCCTCTCCCACGGGGCTGTCGTAGTGGATCTGACCTTTGCAAACAAGCATTAGTAAACCAGGAGCGTGTGATCAAACCTTGTAGGTCTCCTTGAGTTGCTTATAGTTTTCCATCACTCTTTTCAGATACTCCTTGGGCAGCGGTTTTTGCTTGCGAATCATGTTACGCAGTCGCGTTTCACCAAGGTTATATGACAGAAGAGCCTTCTTGATATCGCCAAATTTGAGAATCTGCTCGAATAGATGAAAAGTCCCCAGCCTGATATTGGCTTCCGGCTCAAACAGCGTTTGAGAACCCTCCCACTCAACGCCGGTACGTGAAGCAACATCGGCTCCAACAAAAGGCACCACCTGCATCAGGCCCCGGGCGCCCACCTCCGATTTCTGACCCTTCTTGAACGAGGACTCAGTTAAAATGATAGCCAGAATGAACATTGGGTCATATTCGTACCGCTTGCTCTCTGTGTAGATAACATCAGTGAGTTCTCTTACTTCCTCGCCAGTGAAACCAATTTGAAAATCATCGATTGCCTTGAAAATCTGAAGTTTCTCTTCAAGTGCGGTGATACGTTTCTGCTGGAATGAGATCTGTTTCTCAAGGTCGAATTTCTCCTTGATCAGGTAAACCAAAAGACCTGACTGAAGCAGGTAGATTATTACCAGCAGGAAAGCCAGCGGTTTCGAGAGAAAGATTCCAAGTTTTTCAAACTGTATCATTACTTATGCCTCAAAGAAGGTTCCTATCAAATCATATCCATCGGCTGCGTCGACCCGTACCCGAATGATGTCGCCCCTGCGCAGGCCATCCCCGCTCACGTGAACTTCCTGGTCAATCTCAGGACAGTCACCGCGTGTTCGACCGACAGCAGTCCGATCATCCTCAACAGAATCAATAATAACTTCCTGAATACTGCCTATCAAGCTCTCATTTTTAGCGAATGCGACCCCCTGCTGGAGACTCATCAACTCGTCCATCCGTGATGCTTTGACTTCCTCGGCAATCTGTCCCCCCAGTGTTGCCGCCGGCGTGCCTTCTTCTCTGGAATATGTGAACACTCCCATGCGGTCGAATTGAGATTCGGCGACGAAGTCCTTCAGTTCCTCAAATTGCTCGGCCGTTTCTCTGGGGAAACCGACAATGAAAACAGTTCTCAATACGGCGTCAGGGCTGATCGTCCGGATGGCCTTTATCAGGCGGTCGATTCCATCCCGATCCATCTGACGTCCCATTGCGAGCAATATCTCGGAATTGGCATGTTGAAGTGGCAGATCAAAGTAATTCAGAGTCTTGTTGTCGTCCGCCAGGTATTCAATGACTTCTTTCATAAGTTGAGAGGGATAGAGGTACATCAAACGAATCCATCTGACCCGTTCGATCTTCTCCAGCTCTCGTAGAAGATCGAGGATAGTTACACGACACTTCAGGTCATACCCATACAAAGTTGCTTCCTGAGAAACCAGGATAAGCTCCTTCTTACCTTGGCTGGCAAGAAACTCAGCCTCTTCCACGATGGCATCGATAGGGCGACTCCGGAACCTTCCACGAATATCAGGAATTGCACAAAAGGAACACCCTCGGTTGCAGCCATCAGAGATTTTCAGGTAGGCATACGGATAGTCATCGGCTATGAAGCGATGATGCCAGCTCAGATAATCAAGACGGTTCGACTCCGTCCTGATGCTTTTTCTCTCTTTTGAGGATGAACTCACAGCGCGCGCCAGCGGATCCAGCGCCCCCAGACCAAAGGTCCCGTCGAGTTCCGGAATCTCGGCAAGAAGCTGGTCGCCATACCTCTGAGAAAGGCAGCCTGTTACGTACAGTCTTTTCAACCGTCCCTCTTTCTTCAATTGCCCAAGTCGGAGGATTTCATCGATCGATTCTTCCTTCGCCGGAAGAATAAAACCACACGTATTGACAATGATCGATTCAGCTTCTTCGGGATTGTCAACCGGCTCATAGCCGGTGTCAATCAGGCAGGCGGAGATATAGTCGCCATCAACGTCATTTTTCGGGCAGCCCAATTTGTGGACATAAAACCTCATGGCACGCTACAGCTTGATCCTTTCGACCGAATCAGGAAAGGCCGGTTCAAATTGTCTCTCGTCACACTCTGCGCTGGTTTGCTGATTAAGGATAACAATCACGTTGAGTTCTTCATTTATGTCATAGTATTCAAGGCGTTCCAATCGTGATAACTCCGAAGCAATAAAGACAGTCACGGAATCCGGTATGTTTCGCTCCCGGCTGGGCCTTTTTATCAAGCGGTATGATCGGCCTGATTGAACAGTATGGGTCTTGTAAAATTCGTCAAGGCGGGTGATAAAAGAAATCTCCCTACTGATCCCCTCTGTATCCGACACCTTCTCGATAACGACCTGATTGTTGTCCACAGAATAGCTGTACAGAAGATTCTGATCAAACAGGTATTGATCCGTGCCGACGGTCACGTTGAACCGACCGTCCCGGGCAATATACGCCGTTCCGATTGCAGAATCCGTCGCTTCGAATATCTCCGACTCTATGATACTTACAAACTCGAAGCGGGTACACGCGGATTGCGCTATTTCTTGCTTTATGGTGTCAAAGCGGTCGGCCCCTATAGAGATGTTTGTACCGATCAGCCACAAGCAAGCCGCGTTAAGAACTGTTTGTTTCATAGCTATACGTTATACGCTGCACAGAAGAGTCAGTTTTGTCTGGTTTTGGAAGTGGGAATCGCCCCAGGAGTTGAAAACAGAGCGTCCAGGTAGGCCTTGTCCACCATCACTTCCCGCGCCTTGGAGCCATCAAACGGTGAAACAATGCCAGCTTGCTCCAGTTTGTCGATAAGTCGAGCTGCTCTCTGGTAACCAATACCAAGGCGTCTTTGCAGCAATGAGACCGACCCCTGCTTGTGGCGAACCACCACCTCACACGCCTCTCGAAATAGCGGGTCCCCAAAGTCGACTTCAGTGCCGGCAGTCTCTCCGCTAGCCTGGGAGATGTTCTCAAGAGCGAACATTTCCAATCCTTGATCCTTGATGAACTTTACGATTGCATCGGTCTCGTCGTTGGAAACGTAGGCGCCATGTATCCGTATCGGCTCCGGCTGACCGGGGTACAGAAATAGCATGTCGCCCTGGCCCAGCAGCTTTTCTGCGCCGTTGGCATCGATGATGGTTCGTGAATCGACCTTTGACGATACCTGAAAGGCAATGCGTGCCGGGAAGTTGGCCTTGATAAGCCCGGTGATTACATCCACTGACGGCCGCTGTGTGGCCAGCACCAGATGGATGCCGACCGCCCGCGCCATCTGCGCCAGACGCGTTATCAGCAACTCCGTCCTGGACGAAGTAGATGACATTAGCAGATCCGCCAGTTCGTCCACGCAAATCACGATATAAGAAAGCTGCTTCTCCGGCTCCTTTTGCTTTTTATTGTAATCCTCGATATTTCTTACAGACGCCTCCGCCAGTTTGCGATAACGGCTTTCCATCTCCACCACGACATCAGCCAGGACTTTTTCGGCCCGTCTGGGTTTTGTCACCACCGGCCTGCCCAGATGAGGAATCGACCGATAGACCGTCAATTCGAGCATTTTCGGGTCGATCAGGATAAACCGCACTTGGTGAGGGTGCAAGCGATAGAGAAGCGATGTGATCAGAGTATTAAGACACACCGACTTACCAGAGCCGGTTGCGCCCGCAATCAACAAGTGTGGCAGCTTTGTCAAGTCGACGACGTACGGTCTACCGGAGGTTGTCTTTCCCAGCGCGAGAGGAAGCCGAGAGTCCGACCTGGTAAATTCATTCGATGTCAGGATGTCTCTCAGATATACAATTTGTGCCTGACGATTGGGAATCTCTACTCCCACTGCCGCTTTCCCCGGAATCGGGGCAATGATGCGGATACGCTTGGCCTTCAGCGCCAGAGCCAGGTCATCGGAGAGGTTAACAATCTGGTTTACCTTAACACCTGGGCCCGGTCTGAACTCGTAGCGAGTAATAATCGGGCCGGGGAACTTCTCAATCTCACCCTCAATGCTGACCCCAAATGTATCCAGTGTTTCCTTGAGCATGCGAGCCGTGAAGTTATACTCCTCACTGCTGACCGCCTCCCCGAAGCGCGGGTTTTCCTTGAGCAGGTCTAAGGTCGGATAGGTATATTCCATCGATCTGATTTGGAGTGGTTCTGGTGATTTAACAATGACCGCCCTGCGTTTCCCCTTTCCCGTGACGGCTTGCTCTGACGAAGCACTCTTTTTTGTTTCACCTGCACCCGCCTTTGGTAGTTCTATCTCCTCGGTCAAGACCTCATGGAAACCCTCGACAGTCTCATCTGCTTCTTTTCTTCGTTCAAGCAACGACCCCAGCCATGAAAAAGAGAAGAAACTTCTGACGGCTTTTATAAGCGACTTGTACACATGCGCAAAAGCGGTGGCTCCGGGAAGCCTGAACTCACGAGTGATGATTGGGGTTACGGAAGTATAAAGAATAAGCAGTATCAATTCTATGCCAGAGAGCAAAATATAGGACCCTACTTCACCTGCCAGTTTAACTGCGCCCACTGTCAGTTTTTCCGTAAAGAGCCCTCCGCTGGTACCGCTGTCGCCAACCAGATGAGGAAAAGCCACCAGGTGGATATTGTAAATCATTGTTGCCAGGAGAGCCATGACGAATACAATCAAGACGTTAGGTTTGAAGCGAGTTACTACTCCCTGGGGAGAAAAAAGCTTTAATGATATAACCAACAAGCCTAAGGGAATGAAATACGATAGCCAGCCCACCAGGAGTGTGAAGAAGAATGAAAGATACGCCCCAAGCATACCTGCCTGGTTACGGTAGGGGATTTCGAACGGGTTCAACTGGCTGTCAACCTGCCCGCTGATGCGTTGATCGTCCAGGCAGTCATGCGACAACAACGAGACAAGAATCAAAGCAGCCAGCAGGAACAACAATACTCCTGCCGCTTGCTTCTTCCTTTGGTTAAAACGCCTTTTATTGTTTTTCTTGGCCATAGCAAAAACAAACTCGTCAAACGGCGCTAAAAATGCAATTACAAATTGGGATGAAAAAAGGCAGGGGAGCATTCCCCTGCCTTGTCAATGAGTCAGGCTGGAGCTACTTACGAACAGCCTCTTTAAGGTGTTTGCCGGCTCTGAAGACTGGCACCTTGGTAGCCGGAATGTTGATTACAGCGCCGGTCTGAGGGTTGCGGCCGGCACGAGCTTTCCGTTTGGAAACCGAAAAAGTTCCAAAACCGGCGAAGCTAACCTTCTTACCCTTCTTCAACTGCGCGGTAACCCCGCTCATGAAAGACTGCAGGGCTTCAGTAGCCTGCCTTTTTGTGATTCCCGATTGCGAGGACATCTGGGCAATCATTTCATCTTTTGTCATACAATGCCCCTCCTTGGGTTCCAAAGGGTTCACGTTTCAACTTTACTTTCAATAAAATTAAGTTTAGAAGTAGCACAAAGTCAACAAAAACAATGGCAAAAAACACCGAAAATCAGCCCTAAAGCCGGACTTACAGCTTTCCTTAGTGCCGCGTTCCAAGCAGGCCGCTGGAGAATGTGTCATGATCTTGGTCGATCTTAATCTCAGGCAACGCTGTGACATATAGCTTAAATCCGAAACCTCGGTTTGAGCCAATTGGAACCCAGTACAGGCTTCCAGTCCAGCAGTGTATCTTGCGAACGATATTCACAGAGTTCTGAACGGTCAGTTTATCCTGGATATTATAGTACTGTGAATACGTTACGGACGTGGTGGGAGTCAGGTTGAATCCCAGAGTGAAGTTTATGAAACTCGACTTTCTCCAACCGGTTTTTCTGCCAGATTCGCTGTAGCTATATGTGGCGTTCAGGCTCCACCCTTTGCGTTCGGAAGAATCGAGCTGAGAAGCAGAGTCGGCGCCCTTTGGTATCGCTTCCATATCATCATCGAATAGGAACCTGCTGCCGGACAGGCTGAAAGTAGCATCGACCCTGAAACTCATTAAGTATGGCGACCAGAAATTCAATTCGTCGGTATCAGGATCGTAGAGGGAATGCGTCATTGAGGCTGTGATGCCAATATTTGGAAGTGTCGTGGTGCGGAAAGTAGTACTGAGGTTCGAATACGGCTTATCCTTATTTTCGAAGTTGTAGCTGAAGCCAGAAGTTATAGAGAGTAGCTCGAAGCTTTTCTCCTGTTCTCCTTGCCTGACCTTGGCGTGAAACACTTGATTCAGGGAAAAAGACATGACCGATCTCTTACTGCTCCCTGCACCGCCGCCAGCAAACGATCGCACCTCCGGATAGCGGTTGATATCGGGTGAGAAGCTATATGAAACTGCTGGAGTGAGAGTGTGGCGGAGTCCCACTAAGCCAAAGGTATTCGGGTATACTGTGCCGTACAGGGCTGTCTTGAAACCCACGCTACCGCTATAGGAATAGGTTCGATAAACTTTAGAGGCATCTATCCCTTGGGCAAGTGACTGATCTGTCTCAAATATTCTAAACCATGTTTCACTGTAATTGAAGCCTGGAGTGAGAATAAAGTATTTAGCCAGTGTTATAGCCGGTAGGTTGACCCTAGGGTTGTGGTTGATCTTTAGGTATCTTTTGCGACTCCGAGATGACACCGTATCCTTGATCTCCGTTATCGTGGTGTCCAGTTCCATGGTCAGCGAATCGGTCGTTATCGTGGTGTCATACCCTGTGGTGAAGATAGAATCTTTAGTGACGCGACTTGAGTAGTTCAAGAAACTGGGATTGTATCTGAAGGTAATCTTGTTATACCACTTCTGCTCCAGCCCGCCTTCCTCGTTGAGGTGGCCGCTGCCGAACAGCCATATTGTAGGGAGAGAGAATGTCGCAGAGGGAACATAGTCGGTACGGGTTTCACGGTCAAGGTCAACATCGTGTTTGAAGTATCCTGAAAGCGCGGTATTCCTGCCAAACTTCTTGGAGAAGTTCACCCTTGATGTCACAACCCGGTTTAGCCGCTCATTGAGGTTGGAGGAATAATCAGTGAAATAGGTTGCGTCTGACTGAAACTGTCCGGAGGCCTTGATGTTGAATGAGGGAGAGAAAGTGTGGTTATAAGCAGCGTTGAGAATCCACCGGGTGCTTCTGTTCTCCGCTGCAACCGACCGGTCATAGCCCGTTATTCTGGTGTATTTACCCGTGATGTAACCGTCGAAAACATATCGTTTCCGGAAACTTACACCGCTGTTTATAGTGAAGATTTTGTTTTTTTCATGGTAGTCAAACGACCCCCGCCAGTCCCAGTATTCCGAAGCCGCCCAGTAGTATCCAACATCTTTGACATACCGCTCGCCCATTTCAAATCTGCCGAAGGAAAAGGGTAAGAAACCCGAATGACGGCCCTTCCTAAGTGGGAAGACATAGTAAGGTATGGCCAGGATCGGAATACGTCCGATGTAGAACACGACCGGTTTGGCTATAAGCTTGTCGCCTTCAAGCAACTTCATGGAGCTGGAATAGAAATGGTAGTGAGGCTCCGCTTTGTCACAAGTGGTGTACCGGCCGCCACCCACATAAAAGATATGCTTTTGCTCGCGGAACAGCCTCTTACCATAGTAAAACCCAGCCTCATAAGCCGACTTAGATTGAACAATTCTTCCCTTTTCTGTGTCGATAGAATACTCAAGATAGTCGCCATAGACTTCGTCACTCTTATCCTTGAGAATTACTGGGATGGTATTCGGCAGGAGCGTTGCCGACGACACTTCATTCTGCTCCTCAGGGTAGGTAGTGTCAACAGATAGGGAGTCGATTGAGGCCGAGAAGGCTTCTACCACCCGCTTTTTAGTATCAAAGAGAATCCTTGGAGCATCCAACGCAACAGTACCGGACTGAACGTGCGACGCCTCATTCAGCGTTATCATGGAATCTACAAGATCATATTCGATAAACCGCGCGTTGTAATCTACGGTATCGACTATGGCTGGCGCCAGAGTGTCCTCGCCGACTATCTTCCCGTTGACAAAAGCGCCGATTGCGCCACCTATCACATCAACTCTGTTGAGCTTCTCCCCTTCCACGGCGAACCTGATAGTATCACCGGAAACGCTGTTCTCATTGAACTCATTTGAGCCCCTGGTTGAAGGATAGTACCAGGAATAGGCCTGGCCGTAGCATAGGACATTGTCGAGCTCTCCCTGTTCCACGGTGAGGATAATCCGTTTCCCTTTCAGGATCGATCTATCAAAGTCCGTCTCAGCCGAATCAACCGGCTCGGTGAATTCACCATAGGCCGAATCAATCACGTCGATAGTGTGAAGCAAGCCGTCCTTGAACAGGACCGAGATCAACTCTCCTGTGATTTCAGAACGGTCTCGCTTCGCCCGGGGATTACCGAAAAGGTCGAGCGTATTGTCCGCCGTGTTCATAACGGCACAGTCAGAGAATGAAGAGATATCTTGCGATGTAATAATAACAATCCCGCTGGCTTCCGCTTTTTTCGATGAGGCATCGTATTCAATCAGGTCGGCAATCACCTCCACCATGCGGGACGAATCAGGATAATTCAGGTAGAGTACGGGCCGCTCTTCCATATAGAAGTAGTGCCGTTTATTGTCAAAGTAAGCATGCGTCCCAGCAGAATACAGCGAGTCCCTATAGGACCAGAGTTCCACGTTAGAACCTCGCGCCACTGCCTCCGAAGTAATAATGTCGTAAAAAGCGGAGTCCGATTCCAAACGGTAGTCCCGGTCATCCACGACAACATTCCCCTTCAGGTTTACACTTTCCCCTTTAAGCCAGACAGCAGAGTCGCAGTAGATTCGTCCGGTCTCAGTGCGTAAGATTACATTGCCGACAACATACGTGATGTACCTATCACCCTCCAGCGTCACTTCCATCTGATCTGCATGTTCCAGCACGAAGCGGTTACTCTTCTGACCGTAAGCCAGAGTGGCTAACCAAAAAGCAACTCCCAAGACCAAGAGTATGGGAACAGACTTAGACATCCTGTAACAGTCTTTCCATTACTTCCTTGTAGTATGCCATCCTCTCTTTCTCGGCGCCGCCAATCTGGGCAAGGGCAGCGCTGCCGCCTCCTCTGAGCCCTGTTAATTCACAAAACTGCTTTGCCAGTTGACCGGCATCGAGTTTACTGCCCGTAGGCACCGCTATTAAGAGACGTTCCGACGTCATCAATAGTGCCACCACGCCTGACCGTTTGGCTACAAGGATGGCAAGTTGCTGGGCGTTACGGTCATCGGACAGCTCGACCTCCCTGCAGACAAGTTCATATTTCCCACTAACCTCAGACTCAGCCGCTAGTTGGTCGGCCCAGACAGGCATGAGCTCCTTCTGGAGTCGGGCGATTTCCTTGCGCATGTTGCTGTTGTCAGCCGTGAGCTTATCAACTTTGTCGACCAAATCGTTTACGTGGCAGGTAAACTGTTGAGACAATTGACTTGTTACCGAAAACCGGTTGTGGTAGTCGTCCACGGCCTGCTTGCCCGCTAAGAACTTCACCAGCGACCGTCCGCGCATCTTTTCCACGCCGATGATCTTAAGCACGGCTACTTCGGCAGTGCTGTCACAGTGCGTACCGCCACAGGCTGAGCAATCGAAATCCCCGATCCTGACCACTCGAATGACACCTTCCCGAGTAGGCATCTTGCGCAGCGGTAGATTTGCAGCCTCATCCCTTTCGACAAACATGATGTCGATCGGATAATTAGCTTCAACTACTTCCTGAGCCATCTGCTCGGCTGACAACGCCTGTTCCTGGGATACCCGCTCGGTATCAAGCTCCACAGCCGCATACTCCTGGCCAAGGTGCACTGAGACGGTCTCATATCCATACAGCCGGATGAATACTTGACTGAGAATATGCTGGGCAGTGTGCATTTGACGATGCATCTGCCGACGACCGCTATCAACGATTCCGTGGATAGCGTCACCAACAGGTCCTATGGGCTTGTCTGAGATGTGCCATACCTGGCCGGTATCCGTCTCGATAACGTCAAAGATTGCAATTCCATTCAAAGTCCCGGTGTCGTGCAACTGACCTCCTGAGGTGGGATAAAACGCCGATTTGTCGAGAACAGTGTACGTCTTCCCCTCATGCTCACCCTGTTCGACCACCATGGCTTCGAACTCCAACAGCGACGAGTTGCGATAGTACAGTCTCTCGGTCATGTCAAGTATCCGTTCCAAACATCGTTAGGACAGCATTCACCCAGGAGGCTGTTGAAAAACGATGCCAGCGTCATTGCGAGTCCGCCTTTGGCGGACGTGGCGATCTCTAAATTATTACCACACAATAAACGGAGATTGCCGCGCTCCGCTCACAATGACAGAAAGATCACTTTTTCAACAACCTGCTAGTGCTACTTCCTTGTACAAATCTGGTGCTGCAAGAGACTGGAAGCCACGTGAACTTTTTTGTGTCTGAGAGCAGCCCCATAACTTATCCCATCCAATTTACTAGGGTGCCGATCTGTTCAATTCTCACCTCAATTCTGTCTCCCGCCTTCATCGGTGCAATTCCTGAGGGCGTGCCGGTGGAAATCAGATCCCCCGGATAGAGAGTCATTATTGATGAAATATAGCTTACCAGATAGGGAATATTAAAAATCATTTGCGAGGTACGTCCCGACTGTTTGACCTCACCGTTTAGGATTCCTTCTACGAGTAAATCCTTCCAGTCAACGCCGGTGACGACCCACGGACCGACGGGGCAGAATGTATCAAACCCCTTGGCGCGGGACCACTGCCCATCCATTTTCTGTAAATCACGGGCGGTGACGTCGTTGACGCAGGTGAAACCAAAGACATACTCCATGGATTTGTCAGCCGTAGTATTCCTCACAGTCTTCCCGATCACTACTCCAAGTTCGGCTTCATAGTCGACCCGCTGTGACTGCGGCGGGTATACGATATTCTCATTAGGACCGATGACCGCCGAGGGTGGTTTGAGAAAAATGAGAGGATGCTCCGGAGCTTTATCCGCAGACTGGGAGGCCGCAACGTGGGCATGATAATTCAAACCGATGCAGATTATCTTAGACGGTTCCACAGGCGCTTTTAAGGTGACGTTGTCACCTTCAAACACTTCCGTCGTTACGGCCAGGCCAAACCATGGAGCTTTCTCAAGACGAGTTACTGTGTCCTCCTCATATACTCCATAGTGAATAGTTCCCCCGGTAGATTTGCAAAAGCGAACAAATTTCCGACTCATCTTTTTGTCCCTTTATATGGATGATCTGCAACACAATAACGGAACAACCCGAATTAACACTACGGTCAGTGGCGGGTCAACTTGCAATTACACCCGCTTCAGTTTCCATTTACCACGCTTAAACCACAAAGCGAGAATGATGGCTTTCACAGTGGTTGTGATCGTTAGTGTCCACCACACACCGTTGATACCCCAGTCAAGCGTAAAGCACAAGAGATATGCGAGGGGAATACGCGCTAAAGCTCCTGGAACCATGACAATCATAGGCGGAATGGTATCCCCCGCCCCTCCAAAAGCGCCTTCCAACACTATCTCAATGGCCATTGTTATTTGCGAAAGGCCGAGGATTATCAAGTAGTAGATCGCAATCCTGAGCACTTCCGGATTGTCGGTGAATATCGAAGCAATGCTCGATGGAATAGTGATAAAAAATACCGAGGTAACAAATGTTAAACCGATAGCAATACCGATCGCTCCCCAGGCGCATTTGGCGGCGCGGTCCGGCTTACCGGCGCCTAAGTTCTGACCAACCATAGTAGAAGCAGCTATTGAAAATCCAAAGCACATCAGGTAGGAAAACGACTCCATTCGATTGCCGATCCCCATCGCTGCCGCAGCTGTTTCGCCAAACTGGTGAACAATCTTGATCAGGAACCAATACACCACCACAAACACAATCTGCTGACTCGCCATAGGGATGCCGATGCGACCGATCCTTAGCATCTCCTTCACTCTTGGCTTTGTTTTGAATGGATTACCGATGCTGTAACCGAGAGCTCCAGTGAGTATTTTTTCGATCACGACAATCATCCCCACTAACATGGAAAACGCCGTCGCCACACTGGCACCGGCAACGCCCAATTCGGGAAAAGGCCCTACACCGAAGATGAGAAGGGGGTCGAGCAGCATGTTGAGGACGACGACGAGCGCTCCAATCTTCATAGGAGTCCTTGTGTCACCCGAAGCCCGGAAAACTGCGTAGGCCGTCACAGCCAAGAAGAAAGGAATGGCTGACACAAAGAAGATGCGCAGGTAGGTGACTGCCAATTGCATCGTAAGCGGCCCGGCATCCATGAACGCCAGAAGGCCGGGCGCCAGCAGGTACCCCACAACGGAAAACAGCGCCCCCAAACCCAGGGCCATGGCCAGCCCCTGCTTTATGTAGTATGCTGCCCGGTCGAGATCTTTGGCGCCGACATAGCGCGCCACAAGAGCGGTAATCCCAACGCTGATTATAGAAATCACCGACCAGATAGCCCAGATAACAAGCATCGATGTGGTCACGGCATCCTGCGCCGTCGCCCCTAACTTACCTACCCAGAAGTAGTCGGTACTGGAGAGAGCGAACTCCATTAACATACCGGCCACGACCGGAAGGGCCAGAGAGAAAATCGTCTTCGGTATCGAGCCACTCGTAATACGGTCTATATAGTTCATCATCATATACTTCTACAAGCTGTGGTACTATAATACTACGAGTGACTCAGCTATGGTACAAGCGAAATTAGACGGTAGCGGCAGTTTCTGCTCCTTAATTTCTTATGGGCGGCAGATGTCCACATCTGCCCTATCCTTTGTCAAACCGTTCCCTTACGAACATCAAGATTGAACTTGTCCGAACACTGTTACGTCTGTATAGTAACTAAAGTGAGAATGTGCAACTCTGTGGGTGGCAGATGACCACATCTGCCTCATCCCGAGAAGGGGATTAGAATGTTTGGGCACCTATTGCAAACTGGTATTGTATTTGGTTGCTGTCTCCTTTTGTCTTCGCCGATCACGTACGCTGCTCGTAAGGAACATAAGAAGAAGCCGAAAAAGGAAATAACAATAATCAATACCAAGTTCACGCTGACCCCAAAACTGACAATCGGCCTGCTCACAGGAGAGGTCGCCGATAAACTTGAAGGATCAAAGAATACTTCTGTTCTCGGCGGTGGTTTTACTTTCGAATATTCCCCCCACCCGCTATCCCATCTGGGACTGAACCTGGAGTTTGTATACGGACAATCCCACAAGGTGAAATATGATCGTAAGAATGGTAAGGTTCGCTCGGTTTCTTACTCAGCGAGCTGGTTGGTCATGTTTTCTCCCCATAGCCGATCCTCTATCTTTTCCAGGGCTGGGTTTGGATTTGCAAACCTGAAACCTATTAACCCTTCTTCCAATGAGTCTCAAACCCACTCGTTCTTCAGAATAGGTCTGGGGCATTCATATTATAGTGGATCACGTACAGCGACTCGATTTGAACTGTACTACAAGCAGCTTTTCACTAACGGGGCAAATCTCGAATGGGAAGGAGGACCCAGCGCGCTTGACTTCGACGTTAACTACGTCGGTCTGGAGTTCTCGATGTGCTTCTCACTGTAAAGCACCTGTAGCGCAGTGGTAGCCCTACGATTCTACTAATGAGTTAGCACTAAAGGGCATGAGATGCAACAGGCTCTTAAAGCTGTCAGTGGTTGTTACACCCAAACGAGTATGCGGATACCACCCGAAGTGCGTGAAGTCATGGCTTCGTGGGTGGCAGATGTCCACATCTGCCCCTCTCCCTCACCGAGCTCAAGTTATGGACGCTAAATCCCCAGTCTTTCTACCAGATAATCTGCATTCAGATTCTCGCCTGTCCCACGCTCCAATAGTTCCCGCCAGTCGTATCTGCTTCCAAAACGGAAGTAGTTTTGAATGAGGAAGGAACCAACCATTGGATTGTCGATAACTGTACCGTAACTCCTTTTGAAATAATCTGTTGTCTGCGCAGCTATAATATCAGCTATCAGATGGTTGTGTGAATATACGGGGTAGGTCGTGTAATCGATAATCGCAGCCCACGGCTTGATCTCATCATGACGGGGCAGCTTGAGATACTTCTCAAACAGATCCCAGTATAGCTTGTTCAGATCGCGATTAGGATTGGTATAAGCTTCATATTCAAAATACAGGCTCAACAACGTGGCGCGGAGACGTATAATATCCTGTTCCCGTTTGGCGGCGAGGTATTTGCTGACCACATCAGTCGGCACATGAGCGTACTTCTCCAGCCAGCCTTTCTCATCGCACAGGGCAGCGGCAACTTGCGCCGTTCCTTCCATCCAGCCGCCTGACATGGTACTTGCAAGCAGAGGCCGGTCCTGTGTGATGCAAGCAAAATGTAGCGCGTGGCCGATCTCATGCAGTAAAGCTCTCATGCTGCACAGCCCATCGGTCACATTAGCCAGCACCCTGATATCATAGGGAGGCTTGATTGGGAAGGTGCAAGCAAGCTGCGGCTTGTTCTCATAGAAGGTGAGATCAAAGTAGATCGGAAGCTGATCCAGGTTGAATCCGACCTCTTTGAGGCTTCTCTTTATGTAGAGCAACTGAGAGTCGGCGGGAAAATAACTGTCAACCTTACTGTCGATATCGGAAAAGGCATAGGCAAAGTCCCATATTTCCAAATCATTCAAGCCGAGCGTGCTTTTGATTTCATCGAGAATTGACTCGTATTGCTTCTCGCTGAGCGAATCGAGTTGGCGAAGCAAAGCCAGGTACTCTTGCGGTTCGAGTCCCTCCCTGCTAAAGACCATCGCTAGGTAGTTCTTGTATCCAAGTCGGTGCGCTTCCTGGTTGCGAAGTCTGAACAGCCGCCCCAGACCATCAGCCAGTTCCAGCCCGACAGAGCGCGAAGCCCGATATGCCATCTCGCATCGAACACGATCCCTGTCGGTGCAATAAGTATGATAGAGAAAACCGGCTGAGCATCTCTCTCCTTCAAATTCCGCCCGGTAGTTGGTATTAACTGAAGCAAGAGAATCACGAAGTCCGGAAATATTTTCCTTGGCCTCGACCTGTGATAACAAAAATGTCGAATAGAGCAAGTCCCAGCGACGTTTGTCCACTTCATCCTTCAGGAGATGTTTACTCCGTTCGAGACGTTTCAGGGAACTCTTATCAGTGATCACGTAGGTATACAGTGCGTGGAAGAAATCCAGAGAATCAGATTGACCTTCAGTATGAAGTTCCCAGCTTTCCTGGCCGATGCGATAGTCTAACCAGCCGAGCTTCATTTCCAGAGAATCAAGAAACGATAGGGCTTCTTCGGCTGTTACCTGTTGCTGCTGACAGGAAAAGAGCAGCCCGCCGGATACCAGGGCCAGAATCGCTGCTGCAATAAGCCTCTTCATAATACTATCTTTCCTTTAGAGTATCGGCGAAGTATGACAACGCCATGGCATACCCGTAAAACCCAAAGCCAACCAGATGACCGGTGCAGACCGGCGCAATCACCGACTTGTGGCGAAACTCTTCACGGGCATAGATATTCGACATGTGCACCTCGATAGCCTCGATACCGACTGCGGCAATGGCGTCGCGCAGGGCGTAACTGTAATGAGTTAGGGCGCCCGGGTTTATAATCAAACCGTCAGCATTGAAAGCTTCCTTGTGCAAGTGGTCGATTATCTCACTCTCAGAGTTCGACTGGAAAAAACTAACCTCAATACGCAACTCTTTGGCAACCTCGGCGAGTCTGCTGTTTAGTTCTTCGAGTGTGTTGGTTCCATAGACTTCCGGTTCTCGTTTACCCAGGAGATTGAGATTGGGACCGTTAACGATCAGGATTCGGGACACATCTACCTCCCTCGGATTTATATGCTTTCAATGCACTCTCAAGCGACAGTGCGACCAATCGTAGATTTATGTTGTCAGCAATAAAGGGATGACCCGGTTTGTCAAGCAAGACAAATCTATGCACCGTTCCGGCCCGCTTCTTGTCGAGTTGCATTGCCGTGAGAGTTTTCTCATAGTTGATCTTTCGATATGGGATCAAGCAAATCATCTGATTTATAATTCGACCATAATCGGCAAGGTGTTTAGTGCGCTGCGGCTTTAACCGGCAACTCATCTCAACTGCGGCCAGAAGTCCGAGAATGACGGCTTCTCCGTGCAGCAGTTTTCCATAGCCGGCGGCGTTCTCAATCGCGTGGGAGAAAGTATGTCCCAGATTCAGTAGCATGCGAAGGCCGCTCTCACGTTCATCTTTTACCACGATATTGGCCTTGTATGATGCCGAGAAGTAAATGAGCTCCGAAAGGAGTTTTTCATGGTATATGTCATTTTGAACGAAATACTTATCAATCAAGGCAAGCATTTTACCGCCTATCAGTCCGCCATACTTTGTCACTTCACCCAGGCCCGCTATCAACTGTCGAACCGGGAGAGTCTTCAGAAAAGAGGTATCGCACAGAACAAAAGCTGGTTGCCAGAAAGAGCCGATCAGATTCTTGCCTCGCGGGTGATTTATGCCTGTTTTGCCGCCAATAGCAGCATCGACCATTCCCAGCAGCGTCGTCGATACAATACCCCACCGCACTCCCCTAAGAGCAGTGGCGGCAGCGTATCCGACCAGATCAGATGTAACGCCTCCACCACAGGCCAGGATGAAATCGGATCGGCTCAATCCCTCATCGAAGAGAAAGGCATATATCTTATCAAGAACAGTGGGCGATTTTGACCTCTCCCCCATCGGAACAACCATCTCCACCATAGGGTGCGGACTGCTTTTCAACTGCGATTCTATCCGCGCTGCATGCAAAGCATAAACCTGAGCATCATAGAGGACAAAAAGCCGACCGCCGCGAACCAGTCCAAGCTGTTTCCACCCAAAACGGCGTAGAACATTCGGTCCGATAATCACCGGATACGTTCGCTGGCCGAGATTAATGTTAACGACCGGCATTGTAGGATTGTATCCTTCTGTGTAGTTGTCTCACAGTTTCGCTAACACCTCTGTTCGTTGTTGAAATCGTTATACCAGCTTGCGCGTATCTTTGCCTTCTCTGGTTAAGGAGGTCTTTAATTCTTCTCATGACGGCCTGCTGTTGTGTCTCTCCTTTGGTCGGTACTACTCGAAGGAGCGGTCGATCGGTTTTCTCTTGCAGGCGCTTGTAGATTTCCCGGACCGAACAACTAAGATGGACGATGATGCCATTCCGGCTCACAACATCCATGTTGGTGCGCTTCTGCAATGCCCCCGCCCCGAGGGCGACAACCATTCTCGGTTTGTCCTCCTTTATCAGATCGATAATAACTTGAGATTCGAGCTTTCTGAATTCAGCTTCACCATCATCGCTGAAAATGCGTTCTATTGTCCTGCCACATCGATTTTCAATGAGTGTATCTGTGTCAAAGAACTTCGCTTTGAGCCATCGTGCCAGCTTTACTCCGACAGTCGACTTACCCGACCCGGAAAAACCAATAAGGAAAATGTGTCTTTTTTGAGCCACGAATGAAGAACAACTCCACAAGGTAGCCCACCCCGCCAGTGGCGGGTGGTGGGGTTATAGCTTCTTGTAGGTCGGGTTCCGAGTTCGCCTCCGGCGAGCGAGAAACCCGACATCTGTTGCCACATCAAGCTTCTTTTGATACGCGGCGGACGATGATGTCCGCTGTGCACAGGACACTCGTGGTCGGTGTACGTCCTGAGGCTGTCCCATAAGCTTAGTCCTAATATTCATGTACTCACACCAGATGAAGTCAAGGCTCGCCAACTCCGCATAGCGGCGGGCTTTACGTCCGCCGGTGGCATCGCCACTTTTAGGCGGGAGACAAGCCCCCGCCCTACGCGAGCAGAAATGGGCACCTTTTGGGACAACCTCTCCTCGTGCGCCGACCTTCTCTGAAACACAGCACCCGCCAGATGTAGACGCCACACACAAACCACAAAGGAGTGTATCACCCAGTTCCTCCACACTTTGTCATTAAGTCAATTCTGTTGCCCGCCTGAACACTTGTTCATAGACTGGCTCAAAGGCCACCGTCTCGCCGGTCCAGATGTCAAAGGAGCGCAGAGCCTGACCGACCAGCATAGCGGACCCGTCTATCGCCACCAGTCCCGCCTCACGAGCTCTTTCTACCAGTTTATTACCGTGGTTGTAGTTTACATCATAATAAATCCTACCCGCCCGCCAGGGCAGACCATCGGGAACAGGGTCTCCATCGGGGTGGTTCCATCCTCCCAAGGGAGTACAGTTCACGATAATATCAAAAGGCGTATAGTCCCAACGACGGTTGAAAGTTCCTTTCATGACGATGGGCATAATCTTGACCCGGCGTAGCTGACGTTCGAGGCATTCCTTGAAACCGATCAGCCTGGCTCGAGTGCGACCGACAACGGAAAACCTCCTGACCTCATAGTCAGTGTACAGGCTATACACCGCTGCCCGGGCAACCCCTCCGCAGCCCAATATCAGAGCGCTACCGTGCTTAAGCTCTTCAACGTACTTTCGTAGAGGGAGAGAGAACCCGAAACAGTCAGTATTGAACCCACACAGAGCGTCACGATCAATGGACACCGAATTGACTGCCTCCAACGCATCGGCAATGGCATCAACCTCCTGAAGATGCTCCATGATCGTATGCTTGTACGGAATGGTAACCGACAACCCCTGCACACCATCCCTGACTAGCTCAACAAGCCGTTCATGAAACTCAGCCGGTGCGACGTCGAAAGTATCAAAGGCGCCCTTTTCCCCCATGAGTGAAAATATAGCACGAAAAACATCCCCCGATCTGGAGTACGATACGTGATGTCCGATTAAACCAAACCTATAAGTGTGCCTCATAACGTAATAGAATCCAGTGTATTATAGAAGCTTGGGCAGGACACGCTCACGGCCGTGTCATCATCGATTGTCGATGGACCAACCAGAAAGAGGGCAGCGATTGAAAACGCCATTGCAATGCGATGGTCACCGAAACTCTGAAAGTCAGCCCCGGACAGGTCTTTTCCACCTTCAATAGCAAGACCGTCTTCCAGTAGGCCGCATTTCACGTTCATCTTTTGCAGGTTCTCAAGAATGGCATCAAGGCGATTGGATTCCTTAACTCGCAACTCACCGACATCCCGGATTACGGTAGTCCCCTCGGTGAAGACAGCCATAACCGAAACAATCGGGATTTCGTCAATAAGACCTATCGCCGTTTCACCGGAGATTTTTCTTGGTTTTAACGGCTGACCGGTGACAGTTACTCTCCCCCTGGGTTCGCCTGAAACGATTGTCTTATCCTTTATCTCAACTTTGCATCCCACGGCCTTCAGGTGGTCCAGAAAAGCAGTGCGAGTCGGATTCAGTCCCAGATTCTCAACAGTTAACGAATGGCCCGATATGGCGGCTGCCGCCAGGAAAAACGCCCCGGTGGAAATATCCCCGGGAATATCGATAGTACCACCTGTGATTTGCGCCCTAGGAGAGATTCTAATCTCCTTTTTGAATGCTTCAGGCATTTCCATCTTTGTCTTACGCGGGTCAAGCGGGTCAGGGATTCTCACCGACTTGATTTCTCGAACCGTGATTCCGTCACCTATCTCCCGCAGCATTATTTCTGTGTGGTCACGCGTAATCGTTTTTTCCCTGACTGTGACTGCACAGGACGATGCCAGTCCGGCCAGCAGCAGGGCAGATTTCACCTGTGCCGATGCAATCGGTAAGTCATATTCATAAGGAAGCAGCTTGCTGCCCCGTATTCTCACGGGTAAGTGACCGTCCTTGGCAAAGAACTCCGCTCCCATAGCAGAGAGTGGATCAATGATACGTTCCATCGGGCGTGACTTGAGCGACTCGTCACCGGTCAGAGTTGTCTCCAAATTGGAGCCGGCAATAATACCCGCCAAAAGCTTGGCCGTAGTTGCTGAATTGCCGCAGTCGATTATACTTTCCGGTGCGATGGAGATGGCGGAAGGTGGGGTCAACACCAGGCCGTTAGACTCTGTACGGACTTTCACTCCGAATCGCTGGGCAGCTTCCAGTGATGCCAGGCAGTCAACGCCGTTGGGGAAGTTCCTGACTTTGATCGGTCCTTTAGACAGAATGGACAGCAGAGCCGCCCGGTGGGCAATGGATTTATCCCCGGGAACTCGGATAGTCCCCCCTATCTTTTTTACGGGCATTATCGTCCGTCTCATGCGCAGGACCTGCCCAGGACGCCGGCAATCGCTCGGACCTCCTGCATCATCTGCTCAAACATATCGGGTAGGATCGATTGACCGCCATCCGAAAGGGCACTTACCGGATCGTGATGAACTTCCACCAACAGTCCGTCAGCACCGGCGGCAACAGCGGCACGGGACATTGGAAGGATTTCATCTCTCACTCCGGTGCCGTGACTGGGGTCAACAATTATCGGCAGGTGGCTGATCTGTTTGACAGCCGGCACCAATGAGAGGTCAAGGGTGTTGCGGGTGTGATTGGCAAATGTTCGCACACCCCGTTCGCAGAGAATAATGTTGTGGTTTCCCTCGGCCATGATATACTCGGCCGCCATCAAGAACTCTTCCAGAGTGGCCGACATTCCTCGTTTCAAAAGCACAGGATTCTTCTTGCGCCCAGCCTTTCTCAAAAGCGAAAAGTTCTGCATGTTCCGCGAACCGATCTGGATTATATCGGTGTACTCAGCCACCATGTCCATCGTCTCGGTATCCATCGCTTCAGTCACGATGATCAACCCAAATCTCTCACGCACTTCCGCTAAGATTTTCAGACCTTCCTCACCCAATCCTTGGAAGCTGTAGGGTGAAGTGCGTGGCTTAAACGCGCCACCACGAAAAACCTTCGCTCCGGACTTGGCTACCAGTTTAGCAATTGTCATGCATTGCTCACGACTTTCCACTGAACACGGACCCGCCATGACGACAATTTCGGGAGCGCCTATGCTCACATCGTTTATTTTGACAACAGTATTGCTGGAAGAAAACTCTCGGCTGACCAGCTTATACGGCTGAGTGATATGGATAATCTCTTTGACCCCCGGCTGGCTCAAAATGCCATCAGGATCGACCGGGAATCCATTCCCGGTGACCTCGATAGTCGTAGTTCGTGTCCCTTGTATCGGATGGGCATTCAGCCCCATCCTCTCAATTTCACGGCAGATCTGCACCACCATTTCGGGGGTGGCAGACGCTTTCATTACGATAAGCATGAACAACTCCCGGTTGCCAGCAGACAATGGTTCCGTGCGCGGTGGACGTCCTCGTCTGCCGCGTCATGTAGCTTCGGATACCATAGGGATGATGGGTGAGAACGTTCGCTGTTTACGGACTCAATCAGGGACGGGGCAGATATGGGGAAGCTGTCCAGTAAGTGGTGTGTATATGCAAGCCGTCCGGAACACAGTAGGTCGGGTTTGGAATAGATTGGAGCGAAATGAGAAACCCGACAATAGCTTCTGTCCACAGGTCGATTACCCATACTACATCTCTTCCGGCGCTTGCAGGCCCAGCAAGTGCAGGCCCTCCTTGATGACAGTCCGCACTGATTTCACCAAAGCGATTCTTGCAGCCGATAGTTCCCTGTTATCGGAGACTATTTTGTCAATTCTACCATCAGCATCCTTGCGCTGATAGACTTTATTAAAAGCTGCCGCCAGTTTCAACAGGTGAGTGGAGATGAAATAGGGGTCATAGTTCCGTGCTGCGTCAAGGACCGCCTCGGGGAAATCGGCCAGCAACTCCACGACACGCTCCTCTTCGTCATTTTTCAAAAGGGAATAATCAACATCGGAAGTGATCTCATTGCCATAATGCCGCTCTAGCGAACAGAGCCGGGCATGGGTGTACTGAAGGTATGGCCCGGTTTCCCCCTCAAAATTGAGAACTTCATCCCACACGAAATTGACATCCTTCTGACGTTTGACCGACAACTGGGAGAAAATCACTGCCCCAACGCCAATCATAAGGGCCGTCGGGTGCTGCAAGCCCAGAGCCGTCTGAACCGACACTTCTTTGGCAAACAGTTCAGGGTTTTTCTCCTTGATTCTAATCGCTGCCAGTTCCACCGCCCTCATCAGAACATCCTTAAGAACGATGATATTTCCACGACGGGTGGACATAGTCTTGTCACCGAATTTTACCCAGCCGAAATCGATATGCTTGATTTTGTCACCCATGCGCTCCGATTCAGGTCGGCACTCAGCTTCTTCCAGCATGGCGATCACTTTGAAGACCTGTTTGAAGTGAACGGCTTGTGCCGAACCGACCACGTAGAGCAGTTCGTGAAACCGGTAAGTCCTCCAGCGATAAACCAGACCGGCCAGTTCCCGTGTGGCGTATAGAGTGGCACCGTCAGCTTTCTTGAGGAGACAGGGAGGCAGTTGGGGATCGTCCAGCTCAACAATCAATGCTCCCTGTGAATCTTTTGTCAACCCTGCCTTTTGCAGTTGTTCAACAACCGTATCCATTTTGTCATTAAAAAATGACTCGCCCGTAGTGGCGTCGAATTCTACCCCGAGCATCCCGTAAACTTCATTGAACTCTTTCAGAGAGATGGCCTTGAATCTATTCCAAAGAGCAACAGCTTCTTGCTCATCTCGTTCGAGGTCCTTGAAGGCTATGCGGGCCTGCTCGTCCAGAGAGTCATCCTCCTTGGCTTCCTCATGAAACCAGACATACAGGCCATATAGTTCCTCGACGGCATTTTCCTCAAGAGTGATACTTTGACCCCACTTCCGGAATGCCACAATCATTTTGCCGAATTGCGTTCCCCAGTCACCGAGGTGATTGATGCTCACCACCTCATACCCGAGCTTCTCAAAGATACGCCGCAGAGAGTTGCCGAGAACTGTGCTGCGCAGGTGCCCAACACCGAACGGCTTGGCGATGTTCGGCGATGAGTAATCAATGACATATTTCCGCCCCATCCCTTTGCCCGAATCACCGTAGTGGTTGCCTGAGGAAAGTATTTCCCCTATTGTCTCCTTCCCTAACGAGATAAAATCTACCCTGGCGTTGAGAAAGCCTCCCACGGCTACGCTTTCCATAACCGGCGAACCAGTCGCCCCTGATTGCAAAACCTGATTTGTCACCGGAGCGATTTTCAATGAGATTTTATCCGGACTGTCCCCCAGCAGACGGGCATACCTGAATACAGGAAATGCAAAGCGCCCCATACGGGGGTCTTTCGGCTTCTCCAGATCAGAATATATTTGATTGGAATCAAAAACCTGGGCAGTTCCCTGTGCCTGGTACTGTTTGCTGTACACCTGCTGAAACGCCGTCGCCGTTGCCGACGCAAACTGTTCTTTGAACCGGTCCTTTCTCACACCCGCACCGTCCTTATCATACATGGTAATAATATGATAGTGTGCTGGCTCTGGCAAGTTACAACATTCCTCTGTTTATATGAGGTAGATATCCAGAGGCTGTGCCAAAAGCCTGAATCCAGATTTCTTACAGGTGCAGTCAGACAATGAATCACAAGGCAGGAGACAAACCCCCACCTTACAGAAAATGCCCACCCTGCACGATGGAGACGTTTTCTCGTGTCAAGAAACTGCCGACCCGGGATCGAGTCGGCAGATAGATCATTAAGGTAAATATCTCTCTATGGAGGTAATTATCTATTTTTCTTTTTATGACGATCGGCGCGTCTGCGCTTTTTGCGTTTGTGCGTTTTAATCTTCAGGCGTTTCCGTTTCTTACCGCTGGGCATCAATCCTCCATAGTAAAATCAATTACCGCTCAAATAGACAGTTTTGTGATCATGCTCTTGAACTCATTTGACGGCTTGAACACAGGGACTTTCCTGTCGGGCACCGGAACCACTTCTCCCGTACGCGGGTTGCGTGCCTTGCGTGCCTTGCGCAGTTTGATCTTAAACGTCCCGAACCCTCTAATTTCGATATTGTGCCCACTCTCGAGAGATTTTTTGATCACATCGAGCAATGAGTCAACGACGACCGCCACGTCTGTCCTGGTGAGGCCTGTCTTCTCGGCCACTCTTTCGACCAAATCAGCCTTCGTCACAACATCCTCCCTCGGCATTACTGTGTCTATCCATCTTTATTTTTGTCATCAAAACCAATATCCCATCGAAAGGTCACACCCGCCACATGAGCAGGTAAGCCTTTGGGACAAGTAAAGATACATAATCCAATAGCCAAAAAAAAGCAAAAAAACTACTTGTCTACAGTTTTTCTCAGAATCTTCAAAAAAAAGGCTACTGGTACAAATAGAGCAGTTGAGGGCCGGAAAGCTCATCTGTAACTGTTTTGTCGATACTTTCCATGAATCGACCCAGAAGATCGAAAATCCCAATTCGTTTCTTCCTGTAGGGACGTACTATTTTCGGTTCGCCCTCGATGCCAGCCAGCTCTCCTGCCAGTTCGACTGCCTCTCTAAGCCCACCCAAGGTGTCAATCAGACCAAGATTGTGTGCCTGCAGACCGGTAAAGATCGAACCGTCAGCAAGAGGGTAGATTTCATCCTTTTCCATGCCTCGCCCTTTTGAAACAGCTTCGATAAATTGCTCGTAGCTGTCCATCACTACTGAGCGCAGCATAAGCTCTTCCTTTTTGGTCATCGAACGGCTGTAAGAGCCGACATCCTTGAACCTGCCAGATTTTACTGTCTCCGTTCCGATTCCCAGTTTATCCAAGAGTTGTTTGAAAGTATGGAACTCCAGAATGACACCAACTGACCCGGTAATTGTCCCAGGATTGGCGATGATTCGGTCTGCGGCGCAAGCGATATAATAGCCGCCGGAAGCACCAACTGAAGCCATAGCGGCGACGACCGGTTTTTCTTCTCGCGCTCGCTGGATAGCGCTGTAAATCTCTTGAGCGATGGCCACCCCGCCACCTGGGGAGTCAATATGCACAACAATTGCTTTTATCGATTTGTTGTCAGTCCACTTCTCGATCTGTTTTATTACCGGACGACCCGATGACTCAGTCATGACGCCAAACATTTCAACAACTCCGACATTACCGCCCAATCCCGCAAACTCGATTTCTCCATCCTGAGTCAGCAGACCGATCAAGACCAAACCGAAAAAGCCCAGAGCAACCACAAAGACTGCAGCTATGATCACACCGATTACGATATCCCGTTTTCTTGCCATAAATATCTCCGCTAGTTCAAGTAAATCTTTAACTTCTTCCCCACCTGAAGCTGGTTGGGGTCATGGATGTTATTAGCTGCGAGGATTTCGGCAATCGTCGTCCGATACTTCTTGGCTATCCGGGATAATGTCTCCCCGCGCCGGACCTTGTGGATGATATACTCAAGGCTGTTGTTAGCGCTCACGATCAACATCTGTCCGGGATAGATACGGCTGGATCGCCCCATGCCGTTCAAACTGCGGATCCTGGCCGTGGTTGTTCCATACTTGCGGGCGATATCCCACAGGGTGTCTCCACGGCGAACTTTGTATGTGCCGGAGCCGGCTTTCTTCTCACCGGAGGTCTTCGATTTTGTTACAGCCCCATCAGACTTGGCATAAGTAGCTGATGATTTAGAGTCGACGATACCCTTATTTACGAGTTTGGTGGCATTGGAAGGAATCTTCAGCTTCTGACCCACGTAAATGCGGGAGCCACGTTCGATGTAATTAATCCGCCGCAAGGCGCTTACTGTTGTCCCAAACGCTCTGGCAATATCCCACATGGTGTCCCCAGCGCGAACCGAATAAATAGCGTTCTTCGTCTGGTAGTCCCGATTTCTACTTATTGTCGAAGAGCGGTATTCACGGTCAAGGGGAACTGGGACTATCAGCTCTTTGCCCGCGTATATCTTCGATCTCCGTTTCAAGTTGTTAGCCTCGAAGATAGCGTACTGAGAAACACCGTACTTAGCGGCAATACTGCTGACAGTTTCCCCTCTCCTGATTTTATGTCGAACCCAACTGGTTTCTTTGGGAGAAGGCATTGAATCGTATGCAAGCAGGAACTTAGCTTTGGTTCCCACAGGTATTTTTAGGGCGTACTTATTAGCGTTGGGAGGGGTGTATTTTCGCAACAGTTCCGGGTTGAGGTCTCTCAACTCCTGCAGCGAGCAGCCTACTGCCCTTGCCACCGCTGATAGGTCAAGACATCGGTCAATAGTCACCTCATCCCAGACTATCTCATCCTCGTAGTTAATCTTGTCGAAGCCATACTTGGCCGGGTTCTTGCCGATAATCGCGGCGGCCATAATCAGAGGCACATAGTCCATCGTCTGGCGTCTGAGTTTCATTTTCCAGAAGTCAATCGTCTTTTGCTTCTTGATAGTACTCCTTACACGTCCAGGTCCTCCGTTATAGGCAGCCATAGCCAGCTCCCACGATCCAAACTCCGTATACAAATCCTTTAGGAAGCGACAGGCGGCATGCGTCGATTTAACCGGATCTCGCCTCTCATCAAGCCACCAGTTTCTCTTGAGGTTGTATAGACGACCGGTGGAGGAGATGAATTGCCACAGGCCTACCGCCCGTGCCCAGGAATAGGCACGGGGGTTATACCCGGACTCCACCAGAGAAAGATAAACCAAATCGTATGGAAGAGCATGCTCGGCCAGAACCCGCTCCATCAGCGGGGCATATTTCCGAGAACGGCTGAGGTACTTGACGAAAGCATCCCGGGCGACTGTCTGAAAATATATAATGGACTTCTTTACTCGATCATTCATCACTATCGGGATATCATACGTGATGGCTGGCGATTCCTGGCCATAAACGCACATCGTGTCATAGCTCAGGTTGTTGACCAGATCTCCGAAGCGTTCGATAATCACCGACGAAGAGACGTCTTCCTCCAGATGCCCCAGTGAACGCAGTGCCACCCGGTACTCGGCGATGATGTTATCAAGCTCAGTTGTGTATTTCTCCGCCTCTGGGCTACTAGGCAGGGAATCAGTCTCGATATCCAGAGCCGCCAATATCTTTAGCGCTTTCTCGAAGTAGTATTGGGCCTCTTCCCAGGCCGCCTCACGGTTAGCAATAACACCCATAGCGTGATACTCTTCGATCAATTCAAACTGGCGCCAGATGTCGTCATCAACAGCCGCGGCAGAATCGTCAAGATCAACCGAACTGTACGAGAGCCCTTCATAGAACCCCGTTTCTTCAGGAAACTGCTGAATAGCAGCTGTGTCCCGACGAATACTGTCCGACATACTCAGGTAATCTTCCTCAGTAGAGAAACCAGTACTGTTCATGTCCTGTGACGAAATGGACGACTGTGACCCTAATTGCGCCTCCTCGTGCTGTTCTTCTGCAGAAAGTGAGTCTGCCTCATTGGTCTGGCTTTTGTTATCCCCATACAAGTTTGGGCTGGAAAGGCCGGCTTTGCCACCACAACCACTTGAGATAACGAGAGTTAGAATAATGAGAAGAACCCAGGGTAAAACCGCATGTATTTCTGTTTTTCTTAGCATGTCAATCCTAAGTTTGGTCACATCTTGTGTTTTCTCTATTTATCGGTATAATGCGCAACCCTCTTTAAGTCCGGGCGCTACCTCTAACTTGTTGCCATATATTACAAAAAGCACATTCTGTCAAGTTTTTTCGGACCCGGCGCCCCAGTCGGACAGCACCGGCTCCAGGGACTCTCTCAGACGGATAGCATCCGGAAAGCAAATCCCATCAGTCTGGTGGCGGAACCAGGTGATCTGCCGTTTGGCATACCGCCGTGTGTTTTGCTTTATTAAGCTGACAGCTTCAGAAAGAGTCGCTTTTCCGTCAAGGTGATCCAATAGCTCGGTATATCCAATGACATTGGCTTTTCTGATCTGTCCCTGAAGGCCGCCTTTAATCAGTCGTCGTATCTCATCCGGGAGCCCGCCCTCCGTCATCTGCTCCACCCGGGCATCAATAGTGCGGTATAAGGCCTGCCGTTCAGGCAGGAGGCAGTAATACCGGTAGCTATACTGACTTTTTCGGTAAGCCCCGGTCGCTGCCAGTTCAGATTTCGGTTTGCCGGTCAGGTAAAAAATCTCCAGGGCGCGAATTACCCTCACCTTGTTATTGGGATGCAACCTGGCAGCTTCCAGGGGGTCTATCTTCGACAGCCGGTCGTACATCGTTTCCGGGCCAAGTTGCTGCATCTCTTCTTCTAACTGTTGACGTATGCTGAGGTCGTCCTGTTCAATTTCTACCACTCCTTCAGTTAAGGCACGAAGGTAAAGGCCGGTGCCCCCTACCACTACCGGAATGTGCTTCCGTTGGAGAATCCCCTTGATTGCCCTCTTTGCATCTTCAATAAAGCGAAAAGCGGTGTAACGTTCTCCCGGTTCAATGAGGTCAATAAGGTAGAACTTTACTTTTGCTCGTTCCTCCGGACTTGGTTTAGAGGTCCCGATATCGAGCCGCTTGATAATCTGACGGGAATCAGCCGAGACGATTTCGATAGGGTGCGATTCGGCAAGCTTAACTGCAACCGCCGTCTTTCCCGACGCGGTAGGCCCGCAGATAATCGGTATGGCTGTCGATTCACCCACGTCCGAACTGCTTGTCAAGGTCAGCCTTGCTTATCCTGATAAAGGTGGGGCGCCCATGGGGGCAAGAGTACTTGTCCTGGCACTTAAGCAGACGAGACACCAAATGTATCGCCTCGTCGTCGGTGAGGCGGTCACCGGCCATCACGGCCGAGCGGCAGGCAATCGACTGAGCCATCGCTTTTTTCAGGTCACAGCCGGCTTTCTTTAACGAGGCGATGTCATCGATGACTTTCAAGAAAGTTCTATCCGGTGACTTTTTGGAGAGTATTGACGGCACTGCCTCGATGTTGACCATCCGACCTCCGAAGTGTGAAACGGTAAAACCGGATCGGTTCAGCAAATCCAGCGCTTCATCGAAGACCGACAATTGTTCCGGAGTTAGTTCGACCTGCACGGGAAACAATAGGTTTTGCCCGTTGACTCCCTGAGCTTCAATCAAAGGGAGGGTCTCCTCGTACAGGACGCGCTCGTGGGCGGTATGCTGGTCAACGACGTAGAGGTCCTCCCCGGACTGGACCAGCAAATAAAGATCGGAAAACCGTCCTACTAACCGAAAACTTTCCGGGACCTCCAGCGCAGGCGTCACTGTGTAAGGTTCTTGTTCAACCTCCAGCACTTCTCCTGTCTTTTTGTCCACCTTCACGATTTCTTGTTCCGGTTTGGCAGTCTGCACCTCCGGGGTCTTGTACAGTTCGGAAAGCAGGTTGGTATCAAACCGCTGTTCCTGCCGGACGCCCGGAATCAGGTTCGGGGAACCCTTTTTTAAAGGAGGTTCTGGCCATCCACTACGTTGGCTGCTTTCGGCTGACCTGAGAGGTTCCGTCGCTTTAAAAGATGGGATGATTCCATCTTGGCGAAGCGCCTCCTTTACCAGATGACGGAGGGCGTCGTGTATCTCCCGTTCACGTGACAGCCGCACTTCGGTTTTGGCCGGGTGGACATTGACATCGACTTCGGACGGGTCAACCGTCAAAAGCAGGGATCCAACCGGAAACATGCCGCGCGGGATAAGCTCGCCATAACCGGCTACAAGAGCATGAGAGAGGGTCGGCGAATGAATGAAGCGGCCGTTGATAAAAATGAATTGCCCAAAGCGGTTATTCTGCACCAGATCGGGTTTGCCGATGCATCCATCAACCTTGACCGGCCCAGCTTCACCTTTGACGGTTATGAACTCTTTGTCTTTTCCCAGCAATCCCGCCACGCGCTCCGTTAGCGATGAACCGGACGGTAAAGAGAAGAGCTTGCGCCCGTTCATTGTGAGTGAGAAGCCGATATCGTAGCGCCCGATGGCCAGGGCTGTCGCCGTGCGTGAGATATGGCGAGCCTCTGTCGTTTCGGCCTTAAGGAATTTCCGCCGGGCCGGTGTGTTGTAAAAGAGATTTTCAACCTCAACAACCGTACCCGGTGAGGCGGCAGTTGGCTGCATCGAGTCCAGCACGCCACCCTCGTATATGATCTCCGTCCCAGCCCTTGCCTGACCGGTCCGCGATACCATCCGCAGGCGCGACACCGATGCAATCGATGGCAGCGCTTCCCCTCGAAAACCATACGAGTACAGGCTATTTAAATCATTAAAGCTGGATATCTTCGAGGTGGCATGGCGGGAAAAGGCAATCTCAATCTGCTCTTCGTCTATGCCACAGCCATTGTCGACGATCTTGATCAGCTTGGTGCCTGATTTCTCGATAATAATATCAATCCGGTCAGCCCCGGCATCGACAGCATTTTCGACCAATTCCTTGACGACTGAAGCCGGCCGCTCGACGACTTCACCAGCGGCAATCTTATTGATAACCCGCGCCGGCAGGGGTTTGATGCGGGGTATGGTGGTTTTGTCAGTCAGAGAATCCTTCACTCTATTTACCGTTGAACCACTATTATCATCATTCGGCGGGCGTGTGGCAACCCCAAACTCGTTTGGGGTTGAGCCAGGTCATATGAAACCCCTCCACAATTTTGAAGGGGCCACCCGGTCGGAAATACCAGGTCAGAGGCCATCCAGTTGCTAGACGACATATATCCACAACTAGCCAATCCAGCTAATCATCCTTGCCAAAGTGAAATGAACAATGGTCCTGGCATACTCTGAGGAGCCGTAATGGGTGTCCAATGCGATAGAGTCTTGGGTATAGAATGTACTATAGCCGTCCAAGAGGCAATGTCAGGAGATGGGTAGACAAATCCAAGCACCCATTTACTTGTGATATTCAATTCGTCTAGCTTCTTGAAATCCTTTATAAGGCCGACGTGATCGTCGCGAAAATAAAAACCGAGATTTCTTGGTGTGCCCGCAGCTTGACTGATGCACAGAGCCTTGAGTTCACAGTAGTGGTCTGCCCCGTTGGTGTTAATTCGAAAGTCGATTTGTTTCCGTTTCCCATTCTTCGGTGATTTCACGTTTGCTTCTCGCTTGAAACTGGAGACTAGATCTGCGTCCATCAACCGTGTCAGCAGAACAAGCATTTCGGCCTTAAACCAGCCTTCAATACGACTATCAGCTTCGGCAAATATCTCAAGATGTTCTCTCTTTGCACCAAACCAACGCTCGAATTCGGGAACAAGATTCTTCATAGATTACCACCTCCTATTGGACACTGAAATCAGCGACCGAGCGTCCAAATGAAGTACATAGGATTATCCTTCATAGCGGCCTCTTCAGCCGCTCGTTTCTCAATCTCAGCAAACATACTACTGAGTGCTGTAGAGAATAAACCTGCAAGTGCAGCTGGTGAGAATGTAAAGTATAAACCGACAGTGACACCCACGCTTCGAATTGTATACTGCCCTAGGCGTGCTAATCGTTTCTTACTTAGTTCTTTCCACTTTCGATCTAGCTTTGCAACACCAGCATCAACAATATCTCTTTGGATTCTCCCAAGTTCCTTGGCAAAGGCTTCAGAACCACGAATGTTCATTGCCTCAATTAGCGCATCACTCATGGTTCGCCGGAATTCGCCGAATGATCCGGGATCATCTTTGATTGCGTTAGCAAGTACTGGAGCAGATATACCTTCCACGTAGGGAATACTCAGATTCAATTCATGTGAGGGAACAGGGACCGAATTGCACCAATCCCCTACAACAACAAGCATAGTCTGTAACTGATTTGCCACCAAGAATTCAAACGCAAGTGTTTCTGCAGGACCCCAATTCAAATCAAGTTGAGAAATTGGAGTATCGGGCCAGAAGTACCTGCCATACTTGAGTTCCATCCGGGATATGTCCAATTTAGATTTTGCCAGATGACTCTCTGAAGAAACCACAAAATCATCTAAGGGGACGGTTGTGCCTTCGGGGTGACTGCTAAGTTTTGCCGCGGCTTGAGTCAACGCATCCCCGATTGTCTTTCCAGGAAGACCCTCGGGTTGTGCTTCTGCCATAGCGGTATCGAGTAGATTATTGATTGTCGTAGGAGACAACGAAGTAATATTCGGTCCAGCAAGCATGCTTGTAAACGGGGCAAAAAGGACTCTCCCTGATGGACTAAGCGGCCTGACCCATTCATAAAGGTATTGCAGCACACCATCAACCAGTGGTCGATCTACTTTCCCCCCAATGGCAGCAAGTGAAGGATGTGTGCCATCGACATTCGGCCATGGTCTGTCAAATGGATGTTCATATTGTAGCATCTCGTGATGCAAAACGTCTCCGCATTGTCCTACGCTCAGCAAATCAGGAAGGACGAAAACACGATGGAAATTGTCGAGTAGGCCTTGATAGGTTGCACATAGATGGAATTTAAGACCAGATGCTCCCTTGATGGAGTCCACGATTTGTGGCAAACGCCACATCAGCCAATAGCGAACCATACCTTGATACAAAGGGAAACAACTATCGAATACACCATATAATTCGTTCATCAAGCCTTCCACAGTACGGGGTGGCGGCGGTGGAATAGGACGATTAGCCTTTTGATCGGTCATTACCAAATGATTCCTACTCTAATAGTCCAACTCTGGGGTTCACGAATGCCAAAATACATTGATTCGGAGCATACTTCAAGCTATGTTTATAGCTGATAATTGAAAACGAGGCGGGTGAGCCGGGTGGCTCACACTCTGCTGTGGTGTGCTGCTTCCTGGGCAGCGCTTCGCACAGCCCGCCGCTGGTGGGTGCGGCACCTATATTCGTTGATTATTTGTTTGTTCATTCCAGCTTCTCCTTCAACTGACGCAAAAGATTCAATGCCTCTATCGGAGTCATATTATCAGGATCAATTGTTTTTATCTTTGTTTCAATCTCCGATGGCTTTGCTTCAAACAAACTGGGTTGCACCTTTTGCTTGTAGATTCCCTTGCCCAGCTCGCTTTGCGTGAACTTCCCTGACTCTAAAAGCCGCAGAATCTGTTTGGCGCGGTTGATTGTTGGCCGGGGCACGCCGGCCAGCTTGGCTACTTCGATGCCGTAGGAGTCATCGCAGCCGCCGGGGATAATCTGGTGAAGAAAGATCACCTTGTCTTCCCATTTCTTAACGGCCACCTGATAGTTGTGCACGCGCTCATGTAAGTCAGCCATGCCGGTCAGCTCATGGTAGTGAGTGGCAAAGATGGTGCGTGACTTGATGGCTTCGTTGATCCGTTCCACCACCGCCCAGGCGACAGAGAGGCCGTCAAAGGTCGATGTCCCCCGACCAACCTCGTCAAGAAGCACCAGCGACCGCTCACTAGCGTTATGCAGGATGTTAGCTGTCTCCACCATCTCCACCAGGAAGGTGGACTGCCCACGGGCCAGATAGTCGACTGCGCCGACACGAGTAAAGACTCGATCCACCAGACCGATCTCAGCTCGGTCAGCCGGAACAAACGAACCAATCTGGGCCAGGATGACGATCAGGCCAATCTGACGAAGGTAGGTCGACTTGCCCGACATGTTCGGTCCCGTCAGGATATGAATGCTGCCCTCGCCGGGAGAGATGTTGGTATCGTTGGCCACAAAAGACCCCGGCGGCAGCACCGTTTCAATGACGGGGTGGCGGCCGTTAATGATGACAAGGCGGGTGTCTTCGTATATTTCAGGACGATTGTAACCGTTTTGAACTGCCAGCTCGGCCAGCGATGACACTAAGTCGAGTTCAGCCAGCAGGTCGGCGGTGTGCATGATGTCGGCGATGTTGGTGCTGAGGTAGTCGAGCAATTCGTGGTAGAGTTCTTCCTCGAGCTTGAAAATCTTTTCTTCGGCAGTGAGAATAAGCTCCTCTTTTTCCTTAAGCTCCGGAGTGATAAAGCGCTCCGCATTGACCAGGGTCTGCTTGCGAATGTACCCGTTGGGAACGGATTTAAGGTTGGCTTTTGTAACCTCGATATAATACCCGAACACTTTGTTGAAACCGACCTTGAGGCTGCTGATGCCGGCGCGCTTGCGTTCTTTCTGCTGAAGGGAACCGATATACAACCGGGCATCGCGAATGGAATCGTTCAGGCCGTCAAGCTCTTTTGAGTATCCCTGCTTAAGGATGGCTCCTTTGTTGGTCGTCAGCGGTGGTTCTTCGGTAAGGGCATCGTCAAGTTTGGTGATTATATCTTCACAGTCGGGCAAAACCCCGGCAAGCCGACTCAGGAGGGGGCTGTAGGCGTCCTTTAACACAGCTCTCACTTTTCGGGCAATGATAAGGGCATCCTTGATGCTTGCCATCTGGCGGGGATTGAGCTTGCCGATACCGAGCCGTCCGGCCAGCTTTTCCAGATCAGGTAACTTCTTTGTTTCTTGCCGAATCTTAAATGCCAACTCGCGGTTTTTCACAAGCTCCGCCACGCCTGATTGGCGGATTTCAATTTTGGCTTTTATTTTGAATGGTCGCAGCAGTGCGTTTTGCAGGCGTCGGGCGCCGGCAGTGGTATGACACAGATTTATGACGGAAATGAGGGAGTGTTGTTCGGCGCCGGTGGCGATGTTTTTCAGTAGCTCTAAGTTGCGGACCGTGCTGTAGTCCAGCGCCATGAACCCTTCCTTGTCGAACCTGGTCAATTTGTTGATATGCGCCAGCCGGTCACGATGGTTCTCCCGAAGATAACGAAACACAGCCCCCGCTGCGGCCACCGCCAGACGCTTGCCAGTCACGCCGAAACCGTCCAGAGTGCTGGTGCCGAAATGCTCGTTGAGGTCCCGCTCAGCCGTTTTGAAATCGAAGTTCCATTCCTCAAAGGGGGTCATTTGTGTTGTACCGTTGGCAATATCTAATGTCCGTGTGATAGTCTCTCTGTCCTGCTCAGCAGGATAGAGTATCTCCGAGGGCTCCAGTACTTTCAGCCGCTCGACTATCTCATCGATTGGACCTTCATCCACCAAAAAAGAACCGGTGGATAAATCGAGCGCCGCCAGACCCATCGATTTGCCTTTCCGTTCACATATAGCCATCAGCCAAACGGAACGGTTGTCACCGTCAGGGGTATCGACAGTGGCCGTGCCGGGTGTTAGAATCTCGACGATCTCCCGCTTGACAAGCCCCTTGGCCATTTTGGGGTCTTCGACCTGTTCAACAATGACTACCTTCTCACCCTCAGCAAGTAGTCTTGCCAGGTATTTGTCCACCGAATGGTACGGCACACCCGCTAAAGGAATTCGCTCAGTTGCGCCGTGTGATCGAGACGTCAGAGCTATTCCCAGTATGGGAGCCGCCTTGACGGCGTCATCGCCGAACATCTCATAGAAGTCGCCCATCCGAAAAAAAAGAATCTTGTCCGGATGCTTTTCTTTGACGGCGTTATACTGCTGCATCAAGGGGGTGAATGACGAGGACTTGTTGTTTGCTTTGCTCATCGAGCTACGATCTGGAAGACTTCGTTATGACCGGTTTCCAGCATCTTCTTGAATTGCAAAGCGGCATCGTAGGTCTGGAAATGGCCTACATACACCACTCGATATTTCTTATTGGAGATTGTCTTCGTTTTGACCTCAACCTTTTGATCATACCTGGAGAAAATTTTGGCCTGCCGCTTGGCATTCTCCTTTTTGGAAAACACTCCTACCTGAACGGAGTAAAATGTCCCCGTGAGCTTCTCCGCCTCGGCATCATCAGCATCAAGCGAAGACATACCAGCCATTTCTTCGACCAGAGCATCAAGACCAACGGCAGACGGGTAACCCTCGCGGAGTATATTGTAATAGAAAACGGCATCGTCAGTTCGCTTGTTTTTGACAGCTCCATCAACCAGCATGTACAGCGCCTGTGGAACGCCGGGGCCGGATTTTTCACGGGACAGCTTGCGCAACAGCTTGGTGGCGCCAATCTGCTTGCGGTATTCCAGCATCACTCTCGCCTTGTCAATAATACCCCACTGAGCCGGATCGCCCTCGGAGTACTCAAGAAGATAGCGATCGGCCTGCCGGACGGCCGATTCATACGCCGGAACCATCTCGTCCACGAGGATAGAAAGACGAAGTATCTCTCTCCGGTACTTGCCCGCCTCCCAAAGGGCGCGATAGTCATTCACTGCCCGCTCCAGCTTTTTGAGATCGCCTTGCACAAAATAGTATTGAGCAAGACGGAGGTATATCTCTTCTCGATAGGCCGCCGATACCGAGGCATTAAGAGCCGCCTCCATCAATTGTGCCGTTTTGTCGGCGCTCGGTTCAAGCAGGCTAAGATAGAAAAGCCGGTTGCCGTCCCGCAAAGAAGCAGTCGAGGTGCTTGAGAGTGAATCGCGCGCCTGGTCCAGGTCACCTTTTGTAATGAGAGAATAGATAATATCGGCACGGCACGACGTTGAAAGGGCAAGGGCAACAGATGTGATGAGAAACAATGCCTTTTTCATCGGAACTAAGAAGACTGCTTGTCCGGCGCGTCAGGAGATACTGATCAGCCCGGCGTCGGCTCTTTCACTATTCGCGCGGTTTCGAAGCTTTTCCCATCGTTGCTCGAGGTTACGAAACAACTCGTGGATTTTTCTCGTTTCTCCCCTTTCAAGGTAAATACGAACAAGCTCAATAACTGATCTCAGGTCCTCCGGCGAGTCTTCCACTATCTGAATCAGGATTTCCTCGGCAGAGTCGAGGTCTCCCTTTTTCTCGGAAAACTCGGCTAGAGTAAAACGCGCTTCCATGTTTTTGGGCGAATGTTTGAGGATATTCTCACATATCTCGGTTATCTCATCAAATCGACCGAGATCAAACAGCGTCTTTTTAAGTCGGTCGATCACCAGATGACCCTGGTCAGGTACTGCCGAGATTAGTTTGTTCCAGAAGTTTACGGCGTCCTCATATCGCTTTTCCTCACGGTAAGAGTCCCCGATAGCCAGATAGGCTGGAACAAAGGACGGGTCCAGACCAATGGCTTCCTTGAACAGCACACGGGCCTTATGATATTCTTTCTTCTTGTACTGTTGTTCACCTTGATGATGTTTGAAAACAGCCAGGGGCTTTTTGGACTTATTAGATTCCAGTTTCAGAATGGCCGCTGCTGTATCATACGCCTCATCCCATTTTCCGGTTTTTTCTTGCAGTTCGAGAAGGCGAACACGTGCCCAGTGATTCTGCGCCTCAAGCTCAATCATCTCTCTCAGAGCCGCCTCGGCCATATCGAGGTCGTTCAGGTCTTCATAATCGAGCGCCAGTTGGTGAAGAATCGCCACTTTTTCAGCCACCGAAAGACCTCCCCGGAGCGTAAGGTCCTTGTGTACTTGTAGAGCGCGTGCCGGTGTTCTGTTCTCCCGCAGGATCTGTCCCAGTCTCAAGTAAGCGTCAAGATTGCTGGAATCTTCCGCCACTACCTGCCGCAACTTGGAAAAAGCCGCCACCTGCTTTCCGTCGAGGAGGTCTTGCAGCGCTTCCAGATAGAGCGATGGGACAGGCTTCTCAGCCTTCTTGAAATAGCGGTCATAGACCAGATAGAAAGCAATAGCCGCTGCTAACAGGATAAGGAAGACAAGAACATACTGTGTCATATCTGGTCACTCGCACCAAAGCGTGAGTTGACTTTTTTCTCCTGCTTTTCAGAAGATATGAGAAGGTCCGCCGACTCCTCAATAGGCCGGTTCCTGAGAACAGTTACTTCTCCCTCAAGGGCGCGAGTCTGTTTCCGGGAAGCATGGAGCTGCACCGACAGCTTGATATAGACTGAAATGAATATCAACAATGAGACAAGGACTCCTGCCGCAAACGACCAGAACACTACCGTTATCAACGGGACGTCGATAAACTTCGCCCAGATCAGATTAACTGTCACTACCTGGTCAGAGCCGATATTGTAAAGAGCAAAGGCTACCACACAGACTACGACCAGAGCTATCAGGACGGCCCTCAGTACCCACATAAGCACTCCATTATGTTTTTCCTGTCCAACGCTCTCAACCTCTGTTCTTCAAGCAAGAGCGGTTTACCACAAAGGTACATCCCAAACATGAGAGAACTATTTCTGCTTTTCTTTGGTTTCTGTGCCAACCCAATTCAGGGTCTCAATCATGGATAGGGCGTTGTTCATTATGTTGCCGAAATAAGCCCACTCACTTATCACGTGAAAAACGACTATCGTGTCGCCATTCTCGGCGACAACAACACCGCCGCCATACGACCCGTAAACCCGCGTGCCGCCCATAGCGGAAGCGGAAGTGCTTACGTATTTCCTGTAATCAGCCTTACCCTCCCAAAGAGCTGCCGTTTTATCGGCTATAGTAACGGTTCTTCGCTTTCTGGTGACAGTTTCTTCCCGCTCAGTACCTTCCTCAATCGCTTGGTTATTTAGAATCTCAAACTCCTTGAGCATCTCCTTTTTCTGGTGAGATGAATAAGTATCGCTCAACAGCGAATCCAAAAACGCTAGTACCCCCATGCTGCTGGTATCAGCATACACAACAATTCTCGGCACCTTGGTATACTCAGGCGCATCCATATAGTCGGGGGGAGTCTCGTAGTTCTTTTGAGACAAGACCAGCCGGAAGTTCTCCTTATTAGGTTGGATTTTATACTTCCAGCCCTTGTCAATCTTGAGGCTGAAATCATATTTCTTGTCGACGTACACGAGATCTTTGACTTTGCCGGCTTTCTCCGTTTTCCTCCGAGCGTGAATGTTCGGAACAAACATGACAAGTATCAGGCCGGCCAGAATCAACTTTTTCATTGCGAACTCCTTCCCTTATGGTACGGCATCACCCAAAGTGTATATTTCAAATTTATACACCGATAGTCAAGAAATAAATGACCTAAACCGGGCGCTAAGTCCTTTGCTTCCGGCCTTCCCCACCCCTCTAAACAGAAGATTACCCAACTTGACTCCTACGTATTGCGGGTTTATTATACTTCCGGCGGTCACCTCTTCACCATAAAAACAAAAGCCCCAACCTCGCAAGTTAGGGCTTTATCCTTGCTTGTTTTGACAACTACTGGAGGGCCGCTTGCTCTTTTGCCTCCTTGAGATCTTTTATAACTCTTTGAGCTTCCGCGACCTGGTTTTTGGCTCTGGGGTTGTTCTTGGCCAGTTTAATATAGTTTTCCCAGGCCTTGATGTTGGCGTCATAATTCTCCGGGTCCTGAGACTGAATCGCAATGGCGTAGTTATACGCCGCACGGTGGCCTTTAGGATTTGCCTTCAAAGCGGCCTTGAACTCTTTCGCTGCGGCTGAGAATTCCTCCTGGCTGAGATAGATCCCGCCAAGCGAAGCATGCGCCTTGTAGCTGTCCTTTAACTCAAGAGATTTCTTGAGAGCATTGACGGCTTCCTTAGTCTTTCCCTGGTTTTGATTGGACATACCAAGTATGAAATAGGTGTTATCGTCGCCACCCCCAAGCTCGTGGCATTTGGCAATAGTTTCAGCTACTTTTGCAAAATCTCTTTTCTTATAGTAAACTTTTCCCAACTCCTTGTACAGATCAGCATTCTTGCCGTCAATGGTAATGGCCGTCTTGAAGGCAGTTTCAGCCTCGATCCACCTCTGCAATGAATACTGAACCCGTCCTACATTGGCAAAGGCCATAGCACTTTTTTCGTCTTTCTCGGCAGCCGTCTTAAACATTGCCAGAGCTTTCTCATAGTCCTTCATTCCAAAGTATATAGCTCCGAGGTTGATGTACGAATCAATATACTCCGGGTCCTCTCCTATAGCGGCCTGATAAGCAATGATCGCCTCGTCTGTTTTGCCTTCCTGTTGTGCTTTAATACCCTGGTTATAACTCTCTTTTGCTTTTTCGGTATCGCCGGCGACGCCCAAGGGCACGATAAACCATAAAGTAACCACGGCAGCAACAAAGAGCATTGAAGGTGTTCTTAGCCACTTAGTTCTCGTCATAACGTCTCCTTTAGTGCTTTGTTATATTCTACACTTCTCGTTCTCATCAGATCCTGTATCGTCACAGGGAATCCCGGTGTTTTTCCAGTTCGGTTCTAATCTCAGGGTATTTCAGCGCCAGAATCCGCGCCGCTAAGACAGCGGCGTTTTTTGCTCCGGGCGAACCGATTGCCACCGTTGCCACTGGTATGCCGGGAGGCATCTGAACCGTTGCTAAAAGAGCATCCATACCACCAAGTGCAGCCGGAAGAGGAACCCCAATAACCGGCAAATTAGTATGTGCCGCAGCCACCCCCGGCAGGGCCGCCGAAAGACCGGCCATGGCGATAACTACCTCAAAACCCTCTTTCTCGGCCTTTGCCACCAACTCAGCGGTCTTGCCCGGATGCCGGTGAGCCGATGAGATCTCAACTGCGCCTTCTATCCTAAACGTGGCAAGCTGCTCACGGCACTGGTTGGCGTACTCCTGGTCGGATTTCGAACCTATAATGATCAGTACTCGGGCCATATTACACCGTTAACTTAGTATGGGTCTCCCCGCTCGGAAGCCAATATCCCTCCGATACATAGCCCCATTAAACCTGATTTTCTTGACAACCCGGTAGGCACGACTCAAGGCTCCCTTGAGATTTTTGTCCATACCCATCACACCCAGGACTCTCCCCCCTGCCGTGGTCCACTGGTTACCTTTCAAGACCGTGCCGGCATGGAAAATCTGGCAGCCATCTTCGGAGTAGTCCTGAAGGCCGCTAATCCTGGCACCTGTCTGGTACTTGCCGGGGTAACCTCGCGATGCCATCACAACGCATGCCGCTGTTTCACGCCGCCACTGAAGCTTCGGAGCTGAGCCCAGGTTGCCGTTAACAACCGCCATCATCAAGTCGCAGATATCCGTCCGCAAAAGCGGCAAGACCACTTGCGTCTCTGGATCGCCGAACCGACAATTGAACTCCAGCACTTTCGGGCCGGTATCAGTAAGCATCAGTCCTGCGTACAACACACCTCTATACGTGATACCCTCCCTGTTCAAACCACTGACGGCTGGGACGAGGATTTGTTCAATGATCTCTGCCATCACTTCGCGCGGAGTGAAACTGGTGGGGCAGTAAGCTCCCATACCGCCGGTATTTGGCCCCTTGTCGCCATCGTATGCCTGTTTATGGTCTTGACTGGATAAAAAAGGATGGACGATCTTGCCGTCAGTAACGGCCATGACAGATATTTCCTGCCCCCTGAGAAATGATTCCACAATGATCCTGTCACCGGCATTGCCGAACAACCGCTTGACCATTATGTTCTCAATTGCCCTTGTTGCTTCCTTGGCATTTCGGGCAACTGAAACTCCTTTCCCGGCAGCCAGGCCATCCGCCTTAACAACCACCGGAAACTCGACAGTTTTGCAAAAGCCGATTGCTTCCGCGGGGGTGGAAAAATCCTTAAAGGCGGCGGTGGGGATATGGTGTTTGCGCATGAATTGTTTTGCAAACACTTTACTGCTTTCAATTTGGGATGCTTTCTTACTTGGCCCAAATATCTTCAACTTCCGCTTCTGAAATTCATCCACAATTCCCAGGGCCAGAGGGGCTTCCGGGCCGACAACGGTGAGCCCGATCTTGTTCTTTGAGACAAAGTCAACCAGCCCCTTGATGTTGTCAGCCTTGATATTTATACACCGGGCATGTTGTGAAATCCCAGCATTACCCGGAGCGCAAAAGACCCTCGATACTTTCTTTGACTTCTTCAACTTCCAGACCAGGGTATGTTCTCTTCCCCCGGAACCTACAACCAGAATTTTCATACTCACCCAATACGTTTCATGTCAATTTATTAGTATATTGGAATCTCACCAGAGTTCAAGCTGTTTTTCTTAACTACCATCATTTTCCGCACCGCGATCTGATCTCATATCGATACTGTGACTCGAAGGGATCAGAATACGATTGGTAATCCAGGCAAAGGCCTGTCAGTAGCTTTGCCGTTGAGGGGATATCTGCGAACGAGATAAGACACTCTACCGAAAACCAATTCGCTTTCTTTTCTGCTGGCGTATGTACTCGGACACGGTAGTAAAGCTGAAATCAGTCAGCAGTCTTTCAAGCTTGCGTCGCATGACCCAAGTAGACCCGTAGCTGCGATATCTCTGAAGTTTGGACAGACTCTCGACACGGGGCGGATTCGGATCAGTTTCCCAGGGATGTATATAGACCACCGCCGGCTGTCCCTGCTGGTTGAGCTTTCTGATCATTCGCCGTGAATACCAGTAGGGCGCATGGCGAAGGTGCCCGCCTCCTGCAATCGGAATGTTGCGCCCGAACAAACGGTAGGTCGAGGCCGGGATTTCATACAGAGACCGACCGCTGTCGAGACGCATCTTGAACGGATGTCGCGGGCCGCCCGGCACACCATAGATGTCATGCTTAATGGGGAAAATTGAGCTGTCGTATTCGAAATCAAGCTCAGCCAGCACCTCAAAAGCCCAAGGGACGGTATCGTTTATCGACCAGCTCGGAGCCCGGTAGCCCAGAGGTCTCAGATAGATCGCTTTGAAAATAGCTTCCACAGCCATTTCGGTATCTCTCCGAAATGTATCGGGGTCCATGCGGTCGACACGAAGGTGACGGTAACTATGGCAGGCAATTTCATGCCCCTGATCAAATATCTCGCGTATCAACTGCGGATACTTCTGCGCCGTCCAGCCGAGAACGAACCACGTGGCCGTTGTGCTGTGCTTCCTGAAGAGGTCAAGGAGTCGATGGGTGTTCTCTATCACTGTGGATGGAAGGTTGTCCCAATCGTCAAGCGTAAATCGCTCGGACAGGATGTCAACGACAAACCACTCTTCAAGGTCTACCGTGAGAAGATTGGGAGTCTGATCCATGAGTAAGACCGCTTCACGAGCGTCGCACGAAGCTATCTGTAGCCTGGCCGTCTTCTGCTGCTCTACGGCTGTTTCTCCCGGTGTGTTCTGCTCTCTTCCCGGCGGAGTTCCTTCGTTTCCGAGGAGGTGGACTGTAATCATAGCCATAGTAGCTATAGTCATAGTAGTATGGCAGGCTGTTGTTCATATTGTTAAACACGACGCCGAGGATTTTGTGCCTGCTCGCATCTATAATCTCCACCGCTCGGTGAACAACCTCGCGCTGAGTCGCTCCCGCTTTGACTACAAGAACTATTCCGTCCATCTTGGGGGCGAGAAGCATCGGGTCCGAAACAGGCAGTAGTGGAGCAGTATCTACCAAGATTAAATCGTAGTAGAACTTCATCTCGTCAACCAGACGACTGACAGCCTCAGCATCAAAGACCTCAGAAGGTGGAGATGTTACTTCCCCGGCGGTCATGACATCCAGCGACTCGACATCAGTCTTTCTGACGGCGTCTTCAGCGCTGAGCCCCCCCAGCAGTACCTCGCTCAGACCGGGGGATCGTCTAATAGCAAAGAACTTATGAATGGATGGCCGTCGCAAATCGCAATCAATAAGCAGCGTCTTCAGTCCCTTGTGTCTGGCTGCGGTCAGGGCCAGAAAGGCGCACACAGTGGATTTGCCCTCGGACAGCATAGCTGATGTGAAAAGCAACGCCTTCAGTTCGGAACCCGTTTCGGCGTTTCGAACTTTCTGCAACAATCGGCGAAACTCCGTCACAAAGGGAAGCTCCAGATTAAAGAAATCCACTATTGAGATAGGTCTCCGTACCATTCTCTATCAGCTCTTTTCAGTAATCTCACTCAATACGGAACGTATATTTTCATACTCTTGTTCCGCCCGATCCAGGTAGTACTGGGCTTTGGATACCGACGGGTTTATTTCAAGGGTTTTCTTATACTGCTGAATCCCCTTTCCCCACGATAACTTCGCGTGTTCCAGAAAGCAACGGCCCAGCTCTGTATACAGGTCAACATATGTCGGATTCTTTTCAATCTCTGCCTGCAGGAACCGTATCCTATCGACAATAACCTCCTCAGACACCCAGTCCGGATACATGACGAACTTCATATGGAAAGCTGCAAACTCACGACGGTGTTTTTCTTTTTTCGCTTCACGCACTTTGAGAAACAACGGGAAAGCTGTCTTGAGACCAGAATGATGAAGCGCACTCATTCCCTGTTCCAGAAGACTAGCGTCATAATCGGGATATATCAAAGAGGCTTTCTTAAAGCAATCGATAGCTTTCGCCGGCAGGTTGACACGGGACACGTCACCCTCGGCATTGAGAGTTTGCAGAACAAACGCAAGACCAAGATTGAAGTAAGCGTCCCCGTAGTACAGATTAATACGGATTGCCTCCTCCAGTTCCGTGACAGCTAACGGACACGAACCATCCGCAAGGAAAGCCTCCCCCAGGTTGTTGCGATAGTCAGCATATCCCGGACGTTTCTCCACAGCAGTACTGCATGACTCAATTGCATCGGGGACCATATTAAGGGCAAGCTGTGTCATACCCAGATAGTTGAACGCTTGGTGGTAATCCTGATTCAGGGCGATGGCTGCCTTAAACAGCTCTCTGGCCTCGATGTAAAGACGCTTGTAGAAAAAAGCCGTCCCCAGATGACACATCATATCCGCATTGCCCCCGGTAAGCGTCTTATGATACGCATCCAGCAGAATCTCCAGTTCCTTCTTCTGTTCCTCATGGGTCAGCTTCACCAAAGACAACACTTCCTCGGGGTTGATCTCCTGGGGATGGGGACATCTCACCTTGTCCGTCACTTGCCCGTCAACGTAGACCGTAGAAAGGATTGACCCCAAGTTGGCATCATTGCTGGTCTGAATGACAAACTCCTTGTCGTTCTCGACCAGTTTGCTTTTCAGACGATAAGTCTCCATTTTCCTACCTGCGAAATGTTAGTCTCTCAATTTTTGGAATTGTAGCCAGTACCGGCAACTGCAGCACCTCACGGATATCCTCAACACGCCTGAAAGAATGATCGAACATTTCAGCCAGAAAAGCCGCCGCCCCTCCCAGCATCAGACCCAGCAGGATTCCCATGGCGACTATTTTTCTGCGATCAGGCCAGAATGGCGCCAGTGGTACCCGAGCCGGCTCAATAATTTTGTATTTCGTCCGATCCTTGGCGCGCTCCGAGAGAATAGACACTATAGCTTCCTCAGAACGGAATGCATCGCGGTACTTGCGGGCATCTTCTACCTTGCGCTCCAGCTCGGCCAGTTCCGCCTGAAACCTGGGCAACTGGTTAATACGCTCATCAATCTTATTCAGAGAAAGCTGAAGCTGATTGCGCTTCGACTTCAGTATATCGAGGTGCTCCTTGACAATGAAATAACGCTTCAAAAGTTGACGCTGGTTCTCCGGATAAGAGGCAAACTGCTCGTCGACCGCTCCGGACAGCTCCTGTTCCAGGTATTTCATGTTGTCATTAAGCCGGATATTGACATTTATCACGTTCTGCTCGCTCCAGGCATACTTCTCCATCATGGCAGCAAATGTCGCTACCTGACCGTCGATCTCGGTACGGAGCTCAACAATGGTATCAGTATACTTTATGCGGGCCTTGTCAAGCTGAAGTTCCGCCAGCTTGGTGGAGAGTTTGTTCTGTTCGCTGATGAAGTTGGAAATCTCCAGCTTGGTCTTGTCAATGTCAGACAGAATCTCCCGGCGGTTGCTTTCCGACGAGATATTTCCCGGCAACTGAAGTTTTGTCAATCTCGACTGAGCTGCGGTAAGCGAATCAATCGCCTGCTGGTAGTAGTATTCGGTCTTTTGTAGCTGTAAATCGGCAAACGATTGATTGTCGAGTATCTTCTCCAGTTCGTACTTCGTTTTCTCCTGCTCCATAATCTCTGTCAGCCGGGTAACCATATCACGAGCCTCAATAGGATCAAACGATTCAACCGTCAGCCGGATCTGGTCGGTTCCGACGAAGGCCACGTCAATTCGCTTGCGAAGCCTGTCCAGCAGCAACTGGTACTTGAGCTGCTCCAGGCTCAACTCTGAATTCTCCTCTCGCATCCTCGCAGCCTGACGGGCAATATCAGGATCTTTGTCCAGCCCCAGATCGCGAATAAGCTGGTAAAGATATGCCTGCGAGGTGATCTCATTTTGCAGGGCCTGTAGCTTCCGGCGTTGCTGCTCTCCCGTTTCTCTCATGGTTCGGTCTGTCCCGATGATACTGATCAACTCGCGTGAAACGTTCGAAGGGCGGTCAATCCAGATAATGGTCGAGGATCTATATTCCGGTTTGAGTGAATGTGAACCGCCGTATGCAAGACCGGTTACAATAATAAGGGGCAAGATTATTAGCCACTTACGCCTTAGAATAATCGCCTTAACCTCTTTGATATCAATCGACTTCTCTCTTGACGCCGCTTCCGCCGAACTCATCTCGCAACTTCCGAACTTAGAGTTCTATCATTACTTGAAACCTGGTCATAAATAAAAATGGCTGATGCCACAACTCCCACAAACGTGGCGACTGTACCCAGGTTGACACCGAGAAACCCGTGGCCTTTTGCAGGGACAATAAATGTATCTTCTCTGCGCATTATATAACGCGCAGGCGTGCCGGTTTCCGAATACTTCTTGAGATTCACCTGTAAAGATTGGCCGTAATAGCCGTCTTTCGTGACCACTTTGACCTTTTTCAGATCGGCATTCTCCGTTGGGCCACCGGCCAGCGCCAGAGCTTCAAGAACATCTGTATTCTCTTCAAACTGAATCGGCCCAGGGTTATTCACTGCACCCACAACGTAAATCAGGTTCTTTTTTTCGGCCCTTTGGGCAAGTTCGCCGGAGGGCAATCCAACCGGTGTCCGTGGGATTTCAATAGTATCCTGGCGACGAATCTTGGGCAATTTGTCCAGGCTGCCGGTGGCAATGGCCTCGGCAACATTGACCACTTCCACTTTGCCGGCCTCTTTCCCACCCCGTATTATCGTCACGCGGCTCAAATCCCCCACTTCAGTAATACCACCGGCTTCATTTATGATCGTCCACAAACCGGGGACCTCTTCAAATGTTTTCTTTCCCGGGTCGTTCACCTGGCCCGAGACAAAAACATACTGGTAGTTGTACTCAACAACACGAACCACCACCTGAGATATCCTCTTATTCAGACGCGACATCTGACGTACGATATCGGTCTGAAGCTGGGCGGTTGTTTTCCCCACGGCCTCTATCTGGCCTACAATGTCAAGGGATATCTTACCATCTTGCCCTACTCGCACAGTGGAGTTAAGAGTTGGATCCTGCCAGAACCTGATTTCCAGCACATCCTCAGGCCCTACCTCGTACTCACCCGCAAAGCAGGGAATCACCGCAACAACAGCCAAGGCCAATACTACCACAGACTGCACAGCCAGCACAATAAAACGTCTATTCATATCTAAGTCTCTTTCACAAAAAGGCTTATAGTAAAATCGGCATATCGATAGCTTTCATTTAGAAACAAATTCCACAAGCTCCCGGCCATTTCGAGGATTAATACGGTACATAATAATGCCTACGTAGAGGGTATTTATCTATCTTTCCGGGTCATACAGAAGCGAGGTGTTGCGACCGGCCTCCTTCGCTTTCAACAACGCCATGTCGGCCGCAAAGACCAGTCCCTTGGGGTCATCGGCGTGTTGAGGAAACACCGCGCCTCCCTGAGATATTGTACACGAAACAGATTCTGATACACTCTCGACGGCAAATTTCCAGTTGGAGACCTCGGCCTTGAGCCTGTCCATAAACCTGAGACAAGTCGTAGCATCAGCTTCAGGCATGATAATGCAGAACTCATCCCCCCCATAGCGAGCGACAATATCAATGGCCCGCACATTCCTTCTGAGTATCTGCCCCACTTGCTTCAAGATGGCGTCGCCGGCAAGATGGCCATAGCGGTCATTGGTGGCCTTTAAACCATCCAGGTCAAAGAAAATCAAGGCCAGCTGGCGAGAGTACCGCTTGGCTCGGCTGATTTCCTCATCAAGTCGTTTTGAGAAATAGCGCCGGTTCGCCAAGCCGGTAAGGTTATCGGTGTAGGACATCTCTTCCAGGCGCTTATATGACTCTACATTGTCTATCAGATAGGCGACCTGCGGCTTCAGAGCCTGAATGTACCGGCTCACCGCTATCGGCGTTTCTCGTCCGTTCCAAGTCAGCACACCCGCCCGTTTAACCGACAGAGGAAAGGAGGTCGCATATTTCAATCCGTTCTTTTTCAAACTGCTTGCCCAGTCTTTCAAGCCAGTATCCTTTTCCGCCAGTTCGTCGAGTGTGGACGGATTCCGGTTATCGAGGACCTTCAGAACAGCACCGAAGGTGTCGCCGTCAGGCACGTCAATACCGTGCGTTAATCCCGCATGGAAGAGTAGCAGCTTTGTCGTGTCCTTCCTGTCCTGGTACATGTACGCCATGTGACTCATTGACAGGTCCTCGCCGATAGAACCTATCAGCTCCGGCACAATTATCTCCGAGTCGCGATGCCGCACGAGTTTCAGGACATTGGTGTGGAAACGCTCGTTTGCCCTCGCATCTCTTTTGGAAGAAGTTTTGAAATCGTCCAACTGCCTCTGCAGATTACCATAACGGGTCTCATGCCATTTGATGTGATAAGCGACCGAAAGCGACTGGGCCAGTCCCGCGATAAGGAGACTGAAGGAAGGGCTCTTGGTTTCAATTGTACTGCGAATAAAATAGAGACCGTACAGATTATCTCTCCAGAAAATAGGGAAATATACATCCACATTTAGAGCACAAAGTCTCTTGTAGAAGGGAAGGGGCATCTCATCCTTTAGGTGTTGAATGTCTTGTGGTAGGAAATTCTCCCGCAAGTGCTGAGCCAGTTGTTGACTGAAAACAAGACGAAAATCCTGCCGGTTGAATCTGCGTATCCCATGGAAGTAGTTGAGTTCGAGAAAGCGGCGCTTCTTCCTCAAAAAAAGTATCAACTCACAGCCAAACGACTTCTTCAACAGATCAGAAACCTTACCGGCAACCTCCTGAATCGTCCCATCCAGGCTGTTAGTCCGCAAAAAGTCCGCAAACTCGGCAAGATTCATCCGTTGCAGAGCCGCCATCCGCTTTCGTTCTCTTCTCACTCTCGCGACAAGCAATACGGACAGAACAACAACCAGAATCCCCAGAAATACAATGAAAGTAGTTTGGGTTTCCATATTAGCCTCTAAAAAAATATAGACTGTGAGAAAAAAGAGTCAACCAAAAAACCCTGGCTAACGGCGGCGGATAAACTTGAAGCGAGAATGCTTTGTCAACAACCCCCGTTTTCTCAAAACGGAAAATACCTGCCACCAGCTCACTGGAGAAATCTGTGGTACCTTGTTTACCTCCTTTTTCATCTCCCAGATCGAGGCGAATGGGTCTTCTTTCACAATGCGGAGGATGACTGTCTCCAGATCAACAGTGATCGGATCACTAAAAGCGTCCGATGATGATCGATATCGACCTCCCTTTCCACTGGGCACCGGCTCTAATGTGTCAACTACTGTCAGTTTGGTGATTTGCCCGCTTTTTTTTTTACCTGTCGGGGAGAAACGGCCTGGAAATCCCCCCTGGCAGCATCGACAGAATCGTATGCCTTGAGGACCTTGTCAAACTCCAGCAGCTCATATATCTCGTAGACATTGGGAATCATGTTGGACAGTTTGATATCGCCGTGGTTGGCACGCACCTCCTTGATGTGGGAGATAAAGATCCCCCATCCGGCTGATGAGATATAGTCGACTCCTGCGAGATCAAGGACTACCCGGTAACGCTCCCGCTTCAATAGCGAGTCCACAACCTGCTCAAGTTCTCCGGCGGTAGTCGTGTCGATGACCCCGTCCACGCGTACTTCTGAAACTTTATCTTGGTCGCTCTCCGAAAGTGAAATAGAAATGTTTTCCATTTTCAACGGCATGTCATACCAAAAGGTTTAGACTACATCTGTCAATAAACGGGCTGTGCAACGGAGGGGCAAGAAGAATATTGAGTGATCAGCCGGGCCCAGGAGAGTGGGGATCGGTGTTTCTTACATTCCTCGTTTCAACTTCCTCCTCTCCGGCTCCCTGACCCACATCGGTTTCGGCGGCGCTTTCTGGAGTACGCAAACGAACGATGATAAACGTAATGTCATCAGCAGGTTTGGCAAAACCGGAGAAGTCATCCAGCTCATCGACGACTGCCTTGCTCAGGGAACTAATCTCCTGCTTGACGCCTCGGATCAGTTCGGTCGCGATAAGCTTTGTCAAACGATCAAGGCCGTACTGCTCTCCCGTCCGATCAGCCGCCTCGGTGATACCATCAGTGAAGATGAAGAAAGCATCTCCTTCCCTCAGCGTGAGGTTGATTTCCTCAAGCCGTTCTTCAAAAGAAGGCCCTAGTGTGGTCGGCATGCCAAGGGGCATTCCAGCCGGGTTAATCTTGGCGACCTCCCCTTTGTCGGCCCGGTACAGCAGCATCGGATTGTGCCCTGCCGACACAAGGTTTATTTCCCGTTTCGTGCTTTCGTAGAGGACGAGCAGCACGGTGATGAACATCCCAGGGGGGATATTCTTCTGGAGATAGTCATTCACTTTAATGAGGATTTCCTTGGCCGACACTGCATTGGCTGACTGGATCTGGATTACGGTGCGTAGCATTGACATAACCAGCGAGGCGGGCACTCCCTTGCCAGAGACGTCAGCCACTGTGAGGCAGTAGCGTTCAGGACTGATCGCGAAAACGTCGTAAAGATCGCCGCCGATGGTTTCCGCGGCTCGATAGAAGGCATCCACCTCCAGCCCGGGCACTAACGGAAGCTGACGCGGCAGTAACGTTTTCTGAATCTGCGAAGCAACCTCGATCTCTTTCGCCATTTTCTCTCTGGCTACAATGTTTTTTTGATCCCGACTGAGACGCGTCATCATCTCATTGAAAGCACGGGATATCTCGAAAAACTCTTCCGCCCCTTCTAAAGGCAGTTCGGTTTCAAGATCACCTGAAGCAAAACGCCGCACACGATGGGTAATCTTTACTATGGGTTGGACAAAATAGTTAGATAGAAGGTAGATTCCCACCACTCCAAAAAGCAGCAGTACAAGTATCAGCAGACCAATACTCTGGCGAGCCCGGGTTATTCTGCTTTGTACCTGATCCGAGGAGTAGATTACACGTATCAGTCCGATGCTTCTTTCACCAAACCTGATTGGTGTCGTAAGGTAGTTAAGCCGCCGATCGTCGACACGGTACCGCTGAGGAACACCTATCTCCCCTTCATCAATGAAGGCAGGAGTTTTGTAAGGCTTCCGTATGTTGCGAATGTCCTCGGAGTGCGCCAGGATAAGACCGGTTGAGTCGGTTATGACAATCAACTGCAACTCGGGATTCGCCCGTAGATAACTTACGATGAGCTGGTCAAACTCCACGTCGGAGCGCCGATTGATCGCATAGCCGGCGGCCTGGTCGGCAATGGTCTTGGCCAGCGAACTTACGGTCTCATCAAGGTGGGTATAAAGGTGGCGCGATGTCCGGCTGTCGATATAATAGCATGCCCCGCCTATTATGACCGAAACGACCACAAAAGTCCAGATGGAAAACTTGACCCGCAGCGTGAAAAGCCGCCGCAGAAAGGGGCGGCCTTCGCCGCGAACTGGGCCAATCCGTTTGATCATACGAAGCTCGTTGAAACCGGCAGCGGAGATGTACTCGACAGAGTCCATGATCTTTTGAATCATGTAGAAACCAAGTCCTCCCTTTCGCCCCGACTCCACCAGCCGTTGCAGATCGACCCGGCCTTCCCCTTGAGGTTGGAAGGACCGGCCTGTATCAATGAGGGAAAAGACTATCAGTTTCTTATAGACGACTACACGGAGGCGAATAGTTCCCTTTTCATAGAGATAAGCGTGGCGGATGATATTTGTGGTTCCCTCTTCAATGGCCAGGAGGATGGCGGTAGTATCCTTTCGGGACAGGCCTGCGGCCATGCAGCTTTCGCGAACAGTTCGCTGGAGGCTGTCAAGGTACTTTTCCTCGGCAAGGAATTCGGCATTGACTTCTTTTATCGGCCGGCGAAACATATATACGAAAGTAGAAAGGAGAGGCATGTCAGCCTAACAAAAAAACTGGCACTGTCTCTCATATCCTGTTATTTGCCTTCTTCGGATTTCAACCGTAATCGCGCCTGTTCGAGGTTGTCCAGCGTGTTGCTATTGTTGGGATAGGCTTGCAGAACTTTTTCCCAGGCTTCAATGGCCTTTTGATACTCCTTGTTGCGCATGTGCCGTAGACCGTCAAGATACAATTGCCAGACAGCTTCATCCTTTTGTATGTCCTCCAGCGTGGACGGCCGCGCCAGAGCCTGGTCTATCCTCTTCAGGTATTCCATAGCGATGGGTTCTGCCGGATCGATGGCCAGAACTGCGCTGAATTGCCGTCGGGATTCACGGTATCTCCCCGCCTTGAACATCTGGATACCATGGTCCAATTGCTGCGTCAGGTCTAGCTGCCTGACAGCCCGCTGCTTGGCCTTTTCAACCTTCCGGTTGGAAGGATCCATATCCAGTATCCGATCGTATGCCTCCATGGCCGTGAGATACTGCCCACTGCGCTCCGCCGCCTGAGCGATATCGAGGTTTAAGGCGATCTCGGAGCTCATGTCGTCTTCAATGGCGATCTTCAGCTCCTTTGCCCCTGTGTGTTCCGGATTGATATCGAATATCAAATCAAGCATGTCCAGCGCGGCACCATAGTACTTCTTAGTAAAGAAGCTCTGGGCCTGGGTGTAGTAGGTCTGAATGTTCTGGTGCAGCTCGAGCTCTGTCTCGTGCAGCTTCTGCTCTTGTTCGCGCTGGATCCGCAGAGCATTTTCAACGGCCGCGATCGTGCCTATGATCATTCCGTTATGTTCATCAAAGGCTAATGCCCGGTGATAATAGCTCAGCGCAGAATCCAGGCGAAACTGCTCATAGAACTCATCCGCCTTTTCCTTGTAGAATTCCGACTGGCGGTGGCGCTCATCGGCAAGCAGCTCCGAACCGCGCTGTTGCTCTTCGTATTCCTGACGACGCTTCTGCTCCGATATAGATGAGCCAATGAGAAACGAGAGAGAGAAACGGTGACTGTCGTCAACATAATCGAGACACTTATAGGCATAATCGATTCTCAAGCGGCGATACGTGAGGCCGGCGCCAAAGGAGAGGTTGTCCCGGTCGTACCCAGCTCTGAGAGCATAAGCTCCATCGAATACAGCTTCGGCCCCGGTGTGAACTTTTGTCGACCTGTTTTCAACCTTTTCCAGTTCAAATGACGCCGTTAGCTTGACCCTGTCGGCCAGCTTTATCTGCTTTACCGACAGACCGCCGACAACCGACATCAAGGTCACCTCAGAAGTAGTGTCCAATTTAAGCGAAGCGGGGATCATATCGCGTATCAGAATCCCGCCTGAGAGATTCCTGTACAGAACGGCTGTCATTCCGAAATCAAGGCCCGCCCCGTAGTCGGAGTAGACGTCAAGAGTCTGATTAACGACTTTCAGGCTAACACCGAGGGCCAATCCTCCGTGCAGACGGCGGCCGTACGAGACCAGAAATTGGGAGGTAGAATAGTCGAAACATTCCAACGAGTCAAAACTGCTTCGTTTGACAATGTCGTCGGTGCCTATCCGCATGTAGGCTATTCCAAATCCGCCAAGAGAGATGACAGGATAGGCCCAGGAAGCGTAGTCGCAGATTGTCCCTTCGAAAAGCGCCATATGCATGAAAGAGACTTCCTGGAATTCCAGAGCCGCCAGACCGGCTGGATTGTAAAATATGGCGGAAGCATCATCGGCAAGCGATGTGAACCCACCTCCCATGGCCAGCGCCCGCGCCCCGACACCGACAGAGAATGGTGATTCCTGTCCGGCATCACCGGCAGCAGCATACCCGGCAAGAGTCCAAACAATGGACGCAGTCAGTATTATACACACCAGCCTTCGCGTCACTTAACCACCGCTACTTTCATCCGTGCCCATTCACCGGTGCGAATGATCTTGACGGAGGCAATGTAAACGCCATTTATCACCATGTGCCCGGCGTTGTTCCGCCCGTCCCACAAGATTTCGTTCTCTCCCGTTACGGCGCCATTGGAACCTTCCGGCAGATTCCGCGTATATACTTCCTCCCCAGTTAAAGTGAACACTCGGAATTCCACTGCCGATGGTTGGTCCAACTCATACGAAAAACGGGCATACGAAACTTCGGGATTGAAGGGGTTGTCCTCAATCACAAATGATTCCTGCAGCTGTTTTCCCTTTGTGGCATACATCTGGGAAATCAGGTATTCGCCGGTAACCGTCGACGATATCTCAACCGGTTGTCCTGCATTGGGGCCTTCTGCAAACACCGCTGAGATATCACGTCGTTCAAGACCGAGCCTGAAGGAGGGCGGAACGGTTTCCTTAAACTTCGCTGTAAAGACGATTGAGAGAGTTTCCGCAGGCAACACGATGAAATCATCAAATAATAGAAGCAGTTTGTTGCCGCTGAGCGAGGCTTGGGACACCGGCAGCCCATTCTCATAAAAGCCGGAGACAAGGGGATCAAGAATCAATCCCACATCGAGATCTGCATTATCGGCTTGTATAAAGGCAATGTCAATCTCGTCAAGGCGGATACCAGAGACAGACGAAGCCCCGCGATTGGTCAGGTTAAGGCGGAACAATTCTTTCTCTCGTCCAGGTAGAATCAGGTTTGAACCAAGGAGCTGCAGTTCAACCAGAAGATCGGCCTCCAGCGACTCCACTTGTAGAGTGAACTCAAACGAGGCATCCCGGATAAGTGCAGGTGCGTTGGTATTCGAATCAACCGGTAAGTCAACCAATGAAAAAACAAAGGTTGCAACCGTGTCATGTAACGGCGCTCTGAACAAAAAGGTTTGGTGTTGGTCAACTGCAATAGCGCCGGTAATGGGATCCTCAGCGCCAAAATCAACTCCTCCCGTGCTCAGACTGAAGGTTCCCTCCGAGGTTGCAGCCTCACCGAGATTGCGAAGCCTCACACTCAAACCGAAACTTCCGCCTCTGTCCACAAGGCCGTTCACAACATCCTGCAAACTGTAAGTAAGTTCCAGTTCGGCAGGCCTTTGTATCATTACATAGGCATCATTGTCGAGTGGCGGCTCCTGGGCAACGTCTGTCGACAGGATGTCAACCTGAAATTCCTCGGTGGAGATCGGTTCTGGTGACGCCGTAACGTCAAAGCATACTTCGATTGTATCACGGGCGTTGATACTCTGTATAGTCAACGTGGAGTCAAAGACCGAATTGCCGTCACTTGACAGGCCGAGTTCCAGAGGACCAAGGGCGGAATTGGAAAGGTTTGCGACCTGACAGTTGATTTGGAACAGCTGGCCTGTATTTACCTTTGGCTTATTAGGCGCCACGGCATCGACACTAACAATCCGCGCTACCGACAGCTCGTCGACAAACACAGACTGGCTTTCGAAATCGGTCGCAAAGGTTACAATGCCGCCAACACCGGGAATCATCAGAGGCAGCGAAGCACTTACATGTAAGCTTTCACCCATCTGGCTCAGAGGAATGAACATCACCTCCGTCTCGACAGAGTTCAACCCAGGATAAAGAGAGTCACCTGAAACAATGAGGTTGGTGGAAACTGAGAAACCAGAACCTTTGACGGCGAAACTGGCGTCGTCAAGGGAAACCGCCAATGGATAATCGTTTCCAAGATTCACGTCAAAACGAAATCCGATTTCCGCTCCCGCAAAGACCATAGTTGGCTTCAAGGAATTGGATACATAACTTACCTGTAGCTCAGGAAGCAGATAGACCGAGTCGGCAAAGGGGGTGGTCAGCTCAAACCGAACGCCATTTGAAACCAAACTGTATTGCATCTTCACAGAATGCCAGCCCGGTAGCAGACTTTGGTGCGGCTGGACGAGCGCCGGCAGACCTGAATATCTGATAACATCATTTTCAAACGAGCAGTAATCTGGCGAGCCCCCATATATTACAGACGTGCGGCCTCTGCTTTTCGTCAGGCTTACGACCAAGTCTGTCCTGTTGATCGGACCACTGAACCCATCAACTGCAACATTGAATGACATCTCAAACGGTTCACCCGGGTAGGCAGTATCAGGTTTAAAAGAGCCCTCAACAATTTCAAACGAGTACGGCGCGAGGATTTCAATCGGAAGCTCACGCCGGTCGCCAGTGGCATACAGTTGTCCTCCGACCTCGTATTCGGCAATGACCTCAATGACCAAAGTATCCTCGGAGATGCTCTGCGGGGCAGCAGGCAGGTCTAACGTGACTGTATCGACAGTACCATTTGAGCCAGGCTCGAAAGCGACTTCCGTTGAATCGCCCCCCGAGCCAAAACGTGCTCTTACAACAGGCGCAAAAGAGGCTCTCAGTTGTCCGTTGTTTTGGACCACCACAGACACTACATTCTCTGCACCTGCATAGACCTGGCTCAGCGGCAACCCGTCGCCGCCTAACACTGCCAGGATGTCATACCCGTTGAATGACACCTCAACCGTCGGAGAAGTCACTTCGCCGTTGGTGGCATAAATTTCGACAGTCCCTGTGGGACCGGAATAGATTATCTGCGCCGGGAGAAGACTGACAATACCTTCATTGAGCAGTTCCTGATCATCGATGACATCCGGCGCCAGGCTACCATTGTTTGAAACCAATGAAATTGGCCTTCCTTGCAAGTAGTAATCTGTCTTGGGGTTTCCGTAACCGTCGTAGAGAGCAATCTGTGCTAACTCTAAAAGAGGCTGGCCGACTACCTGGTCGGGCAAAATTGTCATATCCATCTCCACCAGCTCCCCGGGAAGGACTGTTATCTGTTCCGACTGCCCCATGACCCCGTTTGCCATTGCCACCACCGATCCCTGCCCGACCGTAAGAGCCTGGAATACAGAGCCGGTGAACTCCCCAATAGAGTCAGAGCCTTTGGCCAGGAACCAGTCAAATCCAAGACCCGTTATTTCGTTACTGAACTGATCCAGACCGACGGCATAGAACTTGATAATATCGCCCGCCATGAGCGTGATATCGTGAGCGGGAGAGACCTCAATTGCATAAAGGGGACCGGGGATTATAGCGAACTCATCTGATAAATTCGGTCCGGCAACGATTGTTTTGTGACGGTCAAAAGCAAGGCCAGCCAAGTGGTAATTGCCCGCTTGTACCGGATTTTTAACAGCTTCCAGCAGAACCACAAGGTGAACAGGTTGGCATATAAGCGGCGAATCAGGGGGTTGGTCTCTCTTGTGGATGCGATTTGTCAAGAAGAGAGTGAGATATCCCTCGATAATGTCGTAGCTCCTGACACCGTAACTTAATGTCGGGCAATCGTCAATCAGCTCGACTACCCGGATAGGTGACAAGTCAAAACAGTCCGGAAACGAAAAGGCAAAACCACCGTAACCGAGGGAGAAAAAGGTCTGGCCGGGCAATTCGAAATGCAGAGCGTATACTGACGTACGACCCACCACTGAGTCATTGATCACTACATGAAAACTGTCAAGCTGGGCTGCTGATGGGTCGGAGTAAAGTCTCCCCACCTGATCTAAATAAGACCCAAAGTAGCTCTCAGGTTGGGCAGTTTCACCGCTGCCCTCGATGGCAAACACGGATAGCCATGGAAGCAGTGCCAGAACGAAAGAAAGCTTTAGAAACATCATGCAGCGGCAGTAACCCTGTTCTTAAACCGAAGACAAAGCAATCTAATCAATTCGACTCAATAAAGCAAGGAATATGCCCCACATTATAGCCTGCACACGATTATCTAAGAGAAAAAACGGCAGCCTTATCTACTGTGGCAAAAGAGCTACAATACGCTTTACGATAACGACTTATGGGCAGCCACTTCTCTTGTGACAGTACGAGGACAAGAGCGCAACACAATGAACTTCACAGATAGTTGCTTGAGCAGGGATACTGCGCAACAGATTGCAGTATAAGTCAATAGAATTGCAAATACATGTCCAGCTACGAACGGCTTCAAGTGATGTTCTCGGCTGCCTCTACTGTGTTGGACATGAGCATCGCTATGGTCATCGGGCCCACTCCTCCAGGAACCGGAGAAATATACGAGACCTTGTCAAGGCATTTATCGAAGTCGACATCGCCAACCAGCCGATACCCCTTTGGGGTCGTACTGTCGTCAACTCGGTTCACACCTACATCGATGACAACAGCCCCGCTTTTGACCATATCAGCCGTTATGGTCTTCGGTCTGCCCACAGCCGCAATGAGAATATCCGCGCGCCGCGTAATCTCACTCAAATTTCGAGACCGGGAATGAGACACTGTGACTGTCGCATCAGCCATCCTTGCTTTTTGCATTAGCATGGCAGCGAGTGGCTTGCCGACAATGTTAGACCGCCCGACAACAACCACCTCTCTCCCGGCGGGATCAATCCTGTGGTACTCCAGTAACTTGATTATCCCGTGCGGCGTACATGGAAGCAGACAGGGGCGACCGATCATCATGAGACCGACATTCTGTGGATGGAAACCGTCAACGTCTTTCTCAGGAAGGATTGTGAGAGTCACACTGAGTTCATCAATCTGTTTCGGCAATGGTGACTGAACAAGGATACCGTGTATCTGCTCATTCCGATTGAGTGACGCCACGATTTCAACCAGTTCTGCTTGCGAAAGAGTCTGCGGTCTCCTGACCACTTCCGAGTAAAGTCCCAGTTTTTTACAGGCTTTGATCTTGCTGTTCACATAGGTAGCTGAAGCGGGATCATCTCCGACTAACACCGCTGCCAACCCGGGGACAATGCGCCTTTTTTTTAGCGCTTCAATTCGGGGTTTAAGCTCAGAGTATATACTCGCCGCTACTTCTTTACCTTTAATGAGTTGTGCGCTCATGCTAAAGTATTCCTTTATGCCGACGGGAGGGCTGCGTCGGGGCGGAAGGTTTCAATATCAAAATCAAGACGGAAGCGCTCTATGCTTTGCGCCCGGCCGTCTGTCGGGTCCACTTTGATTATCACCCCAGAGAGTTTGACATCATTCACGGCAGTAGTGAACCGTTTCGGCATGCCGGTCAGGAACCGTTGCAACGATGGCTCCTTTTCCATTCCGATGATCGAGTCATGGGCACCTGTCATACCAGCGTCGGTGATATAGGCGGTTCCGCGTCTACTGACATACTCATCGGCCGTCTGAACGTGCGTGTGGCTACCAATTACAGCCGACACCTTTCCATCGAGGTAATAATGCATAGCCTGTTTTTCCGAAGTCGCTTCGGCATGGAAATCAACGATAACGGTATCCGTTTCCTGTCTGAGTACGGCCAGTTCGCGATCAGCCACCTGAAAAGGACAGTCTATGTCCTTCATGTATGTCCGGCCCATAAGATTCAGAGTACCGATTTTCCAGTTACCGATAAGATCAATATAAGAGCCAATGCCCGGAGCGCGTGAGGGATAGTTGGCCGGTCGAAGGAGCTTGGGCTTCTCGTCGAAATACTTAATGATCTCATACCGATCCCAGATGTGATTGCCCGATGTCTGCATATCAACACCGTAGGAGAAGACTTTACGGGCCATTTCCGGTGTTATGCCGAATCCACCGGCGGCATTCTCAACGTTGGCTATTACATAGTCAGCAGCATGCTTCTCCCGCAAGGTTTTGATCATGTGAGCCGCAGCCTGGCGCCCCGCTTTTCCACAAATATCCGCAACAAATATAACCGTAATGAGTTCCATCAAGTCACTTTCCAAAGTGGCCAAGCTGTGCGAAAAACCGGAAGTACACACCAATTCCCAGTCAGCCTATTACTGAAGACGAAGTCTACTACACCTCGGCCCAGTATGCAACCACGAAAAGAAATCTATCCCTCGCTATTTTGCATACTCGGTGGCACGAGTCTCTCTTACCACTGTCACCTTGATCTGGCCCGGGTATTGCATTTCTTTTTCTATTTTGTCGGCAATGTCACCAGCTAAAATTGAACTGGCCAGATCGTCCAGGAGTTTGTTTTCAACAATTACCCGTATCTCGCGGCCCGCTTGAATGGCATAGGCTTTAGAAACTCCCTTGAAGCTGTCAGCCAGTTCTTCCAGTTGTTGCAGTCGCTTGATATACGCCTCCAGTGGTTCCCGGCGGGCGCCGGGTCGAGCGCCGGAGACAGCATCGGCCGCCTGCACCAGAACGGGGTAGGGACCTATCATCGGTACGTCACCGTGGTGTGATTCGATGGCGTTGATAACCTCCTCGCTCTCTTTGAAACGACGCATGAAATCAGCACCGATCTGCGTATGCGTCCCTTCCGTCTCACGGTCGATGGCCTTTCCTATGTCGTGCAAGAGGCCGCAGCGTTTGGCCATAGTGGCATCGAGTTCCAGCTCAGCGGCCATCAATCCACTTAGTATGGCCACCTCTTTGGAGTGGGCCAGGACATTCTGGCCATACGAGGTGCGATAGTGGAGCTTGCCCAACATCTTCACCACGTCTGGGTGCAAACCGTGCACGCCCAACTCAAAACAGGTCTGCTCCCCGGCTTCACGGATGATAACCTCCATTTCTTTGTTAGCTTTCTCAACCAATTCCTCGATGCGGGTGGGGTGGATTCTGCCGTCGGCAACTAGCTTTTCGAGGGCCATACGAGCCACTTCCCGCCGAACTGGATCATAGCCGGAGAGAATGACAGCTTCCGGTGTATCGTCAACAATCACATCAATGCCGGTGGCTGTTTCAAAGGCTCGTATATTTCTCCCTTCACGACCAATGATCCGCCCTTTCATCTCGTCACCAGGGAGATGTACTACCGAGACTGTAGTTTCCACCGTATGATCCGCTGCACAGCGATAGATAGCGGAAAGAATGACCTCCTTGGCTTCTTTGTCGGCCTGCCGCTCAGCCTGATCTCGTATTTCCTTTATATGCGCGGCAGCTTCTATCTTGGCGGCGTTGACCATATTCTCCATGAGTTGTTTCTTGGCTTCCTCCGGCGTCATCTGAGCGATTCTCTGGAGCTTTTCGTTCTGAATCCTGATAACCTCTTCAAGCTCATTTTCCCGGAGTGTAACCCCCTTTTCACGAGACTGCATGACCTTTTCACGGCCGGATAATTCGCGATCCCGGTCCTGTAGGAAATCCAGCTTTTTCTCCAGAGTAGCTTGGCGTTCCTGGAACCTTTTCTCAGCAGTCTCCAACTCTCGGCGTTTAGTCTCAGCCTCTCGCTCGAAATCACCTTTTCGTTTCAGCCACTCCTCGCGTGCCTCAAGCGCAGCCTCTTTCCTCTTGATCCGAGCTTCCTTTTCCGCCTCCTCAACCAGCCGCGTTGCTTCTTTGGCGGCGCCACTGAGCTTCTTGCTCGACAGGTGACGGGCCATATGCCAGGAGACAAAAAACGAAACAAGACCGATAACGATCGCTATAGCAATAAACAGGATCACATCGTTCATCATGTCCTCCCATCCGGCAAACAGAACCGAATGCTCAATTTATGTGAAAGTGCCGGGATGAGAAGATACAGGACTTTTGACAGGGAATCTGTCAGGAAGCTATCGAGTCATCGGCCAGAGCATCACCCAGGTTGGTAAGGATTCTATCCAGTACGGAGTCGGTCTCTTGCTCCGCCAAGTCACCACTATCGTACCAGTCGAGCAACTCAGAAGCCATTGACATAGCAGCCAGAATCGCTACTTTATCTCGAGCCTGAACGCGACTGGCTTGAGAAGCTTCCTTCATCTTCGAATCGACATATTCGGCGACTTTGGAAATATGGGAGGGGTCGGTTACCCCCGTGATGGGGTACTCCTCGCCAAATATATGTACCACAACCTTGTTTTCAACCATGGCAACAGATTTCCACTAAACGACTTATACCAAACAAGTCCGTATTCTCTTATCCCGCTAACTTATAATAAGTTATATAAGCTTATGTGCTCTTTGTCAATAAAAAACTTACCGGCTAAAGCTTTCCAGTTCCTCCAGACGGTCTAAAACTGACATCAGCTTGCTTTTTACGGCCTGAGACCGGTCGGCATTCTCCAACTTGAGCTCACGGCACTCCTTTCTGAGACCGACCAGCTCGGCTTTGAACCTCTCATTCTCCTGCTTGAGTGAAAGATTCTCGTGCTTGACTCTATCCAGAAGACCCAGTACTTTCTCGACTCTCTCCGCCAGTAATTCAAGTTTACCCTGCATTGCTATTTATCCCTCACCTCAACATTAAACATTTGCTTTAAAGAGTCAACCACTTTTTGCTGCAAATCATCAACTTGCTCACCTGACAAGCTGCCCTCGGGCGACCGGTACGTTATAGCAATGGCAACTGATTTCTTGCCTTTCCCGATCTGTTTACCGGCATACAGATCAAATATGCGCACAGATTCAGCCATTCCACCCGCTGTCTTTTTCACTTCACTAACCAGATCCCCTGCTTGAACACTCTCAGATACAACAACAGCAAGATCGCGCGGCGCCGCCGGGTAGAGCGGCAGCGGAGTGAACTCTATCAACGGCCGACTTACCGGAATCAACGGATCAACCTCGACCTCTGCGACATACACCGGCTGTTTGATGTCAAACCCGTCCAATATCGACAATGACACCTTCCCTACGACGCCGCTTGGCCGACCGCCTATCATCAGACTAAATGAAACGTCATCCTCAAGGAAAGGAACTTCAGCCCCTTCAAATCCGAGTTGCGGCCAGCGGAAGTGATCGGCCAGCCGTTCTATGGCGCCAGTGAGATCATAGAAATCAAGTGGTCGAGGATTCTCCCGCCAGGTATCCATGGTGGAGCCGGTCACAGTCAGCAAGACCCTCAGGTTTTCTCGCCAGACACCCTGCTCATCCGGCGGAAAGTAAACCTTGCCGATTTCGAACAGACGCAGGTCCAGACTGCGATGTGAGATGTTGTGACCGACCACCGTCAGCGCCGACTGAACGAGGGTGTTGCGCATAATGTCAAGCTCTCTTGACACCGAATTCATAACACGCAGTTGTGGGAGTTCCGGATTGAGCAACTTGGCGAGGCCGCTTTCGGCCAACCCGTGACTGAGCATTTCATCAAACCCGGCTCCGGTTAATGTCCTTCTCACTTCATCCCGGAAAGTGTCCACAATGTGACGGGGCGTAAACAGAGGGCCGATGTTTGCTACTATATCTGGAATAGTGTCATATCCTTCAATGCGGGCGATTTCTTCAACCAAATCGATTTCTCGTTTGATGTCCGGACGGAATGTCGGCACCGTCACCTCCAGCTCACCTGAGCCTTTAACAGTGAATTCCAAGTGGGTAAATATCTCTTTCATTCGGCCTTCGGAAATGTCAGTGCCGAGCACATAATTGCATCGCGTGGGGCGGAAGTCTATAGTGACCGGGTCGATCTTTTGCGGGTAACAATCGACGACTCCCGAAAGCACCTCTCCCCCGCATATCTCTTGCAGGAGGAACGCTGCCCGATCGATAGCATACGGGATGCCGTTGGGGTCAGCGCCCTTCTCAAAGCGCATTGACGATTCCGAAACAATGTTGAGCCTCTTGCGGCTCGTGCGAATGACCGAGGGGGTGAAATAGGCAGCCTCCAGAAGGACGTTGGTGGTACTATCCTCGACCTCAGAATCAAGACCTCCCATGACACCTGCAGCAGCCACCGGCACCTTACCGTTGGTAATTAACAGAACCTTTGATGTTAGCTTATGTTCCACGTCATCAAGTGTGGTGAACTTCTCAGCCTCATTTGCTCTCCTTACAACCACTTCGCTGGAGCCAAATCGGTCCAAATCGAAAGCATGAAGAGGATGACCGGTCTCAAGCATAACAAGGTTGGTAACGTCAACGACATTCGATATAGGCCTAATACCTGACATCAACAGCCTTGCCTTTACCCACCATGGCGATGGAGCTATTCGTATGTTGCGGATTACACGAGCAGCATAACGGGGACATCCCTGTGGGTCCTCGATGGAAATCCTTACGTAATTGGCGGCTTTTTCTGATGATTCGACAAGGGCGAACTCCGGCTTGAGCACTCTTGTCGATGCCAGCGCGGCCATGTCACGAGCGATGCCTATTGCCGACATAGAATCAGCACGGTTAGGGGTAAGTTCAAAAGTAAGGATGTAATCGTCATATCCAAGATAATCTACGAGCGACTTGCCTACGGGTGCATTTTCTTCAAGAACCATTATGCCGGAATGATCCTGCGAGATACCCAACTCGCGTTCAGAGCAAATCATGGCGGACGAAACAACGCCTCGAATCTTTGTCTTCTTCATTACGAAGTCGCCGGACAACTTGGCGCCCACCAGAGCTACCGGGACCCTCTGGCCGGTAGCTACATTAGGCGCACCACAGACGCTGTCCAGAATTCCTGAGCCGGTATCAACGCGCGCCAACTGGATTTTCGAAGCTCCCTTGACCGGCTTCAGTTCCACCACCTCACCGATCACTACTTGGTCCAGGTAGCGTGCTGTGGGCTCTATGTCTTCACAGGCTGTCCCACAGAGAGTGAGCCTATCAGCGGTCTCTTCCACAGACCAATCAAGGCCGGTAAGCTCTTTCAGCCAGTTGTACGATATCTTCATCGTTAGATAAACTGCCTTAGAAAACGGATATCGTTGTTAAAAAAGAACCGGATGTCATCTATCTTGTACTTCAGCATAGCTATTCGCTCCACTCCCATACCGAAAGCATAACCGGTGTACTTCTCCGAGTCGTGCCCCGCTTTATCCAGCACAGCCGGGTCAATCATACCACAACCGAGAATCTCCAGCCAACCCGAGTACTTACACAGTTGGCAGCCTTTTCCCCCACATAGAAAGCACTCAATATCAACCTCGGCGGATGGCTCCGTAAAAGGGAAGAAAGAAGGGCGAAATTGCAACCTGAGTCCTTCTCCAAAGAACGCCCGACAGAAAGCTACCAGCGCTCCTTTGAGGTCGCTCATATTAACCCCCTCGTCAACCAGAAAACCGTCGACCTGATGGAACGATACATGTGCCCGAGTCGAGATAGCCTCATTCCGGAAACACCTACCGGGAGTGATAATCTTCATGGGAGGCTTTCTTCTTTCCAACTCGCGGGCCTGCACTGGGGTGGTATGTGTTCGGAGAAGGCGGTCGCCCTCGACGAAGAGGGTATCCTGCATGTCGCGCGCCGGATGGTCGGGTGCGAAATTGAGCGCTCCGAAATTGTAGTAATCAGTTTCTACATCCGGCCCGTGGGCAATCTCAAACCCCATGCCGTAGAATGTATCGCAGATTTCGTCAATAACCTGGTTGACAATATGGACGACTCCGATGCGCTGACCGGTGCCGGGCAGGGTAGGATCAAAAAGGGTTCGCTCCTTTGGCAAGGCAAGCTGCTGGTGGGCTAAATTCAGTTGTTGTTCGATTGTGGCGCGGCACTTGTTAGCCGCAGACCCAACCGTCTTACGTTCTTCGAGGGAAAGCTCCTTGAGTCCCTTTAGTACTGCCGTAACGGAGCCTTTGCGTCCCAGATATGCTACCTGCAGCTCTTTTAGGGACTCGAGCGAATCGGCCTGGCTAATTCGCTTGAGAGCCTCATCTTGAATACTGGCAACGTCATCTAGGAGCGACATACGGCAAGCAAGCTAATGTTAGTTGCCGGAGGCCATCTTGGCAAGGTTGGCAAAGGTTGCCATATCACGGGCAGCGATATCAGCCAGTGTCTTGCGGTCGAGATTGACTCCCGCTTTCTTGAGGCCGGCCATAAAGGAAGAGTAATTAGTTCCGCATAGCTTGGCCGCGGCTGAGATACGGGTAATCCACAATGAACGAAATACCCGCTTCTTATTACGGCGATCGCGGTAAGCGTACTTTAGACCCTTGTTGACCGTTTCCAGTGCGGTACGGTATAACTTCCCACGGGCATTGTAGTTGCCCCTGGCCTGTTTCAACACATTCTTATGGCGCTGTTTGGCGGCTACATTGTTCTTGGCACGCGGCATTGTTGAGATTCTCCTTTGGCAAATCCAATCTTCGAATTAGTACGGGATCATTCGCTTAACTCTCTTGGTGTCGGCTTTCGAAACCAGAGTCGTCTTACGCAATTGGCGCTTGCGCTTGGGACTCATCTTGGTCAGAATATGGGTCCTGTACGCTTTGAACCTTTTAAGCTTACCGGTGGCCGTCTTCTTGAACCGCTTGGCGGCCCCCCGCTGGGTTTTCATCTTCGGCATAATCTTCCTTTGATTGCTAACTCACAATACTATCGCTCAGTCGGTCTCTGTTGGTGCCAATTCCGACTGTTGGGTTGTCTGCTCCATTTTCGGCGCTTCTTTAGAAGAGCGTTTTTGCTTCTTGAGGACTTCTGACGTCGGCGCCAAGACCATCGTCATGTGCCGCCCATCAAGCTTGGGCACCATCTCTACCGACGATATGTCCGCTAGTTCTTCAGCCACCCGATCAAGAATCCTTCGACCATGCTCGGTGTAGGCCATCTCTCGCCCGCGAAACATAACAAACACTCTGACTTTGCTACCGGATTTGAGGAACTCTCGTACATGCCGAGTTTTGAAGTCAAAGTCATGATTGTCAATTTTGGGCCGATACCGCATTTCCTTAAGCTGAAAGGCATGCTGCTTCTTCTTGGCAGCCTTGTCTTTCTTGGAAAGCTCATACTTGAACTTGCCGTAATCGAGAATGCGGCACACCGGCGGGCGACTGTTGGGAGCAACTTCTACCAGATCTAAATTCAGGTCTCGAGCACGTCCCAAGGCCTCGTTGGTTGGCAAAATACCGATCTGCTCGCCCTCAGGCCCGATCAGCCTGACGGGTGATACCCGTATCTGGCGGTTAATCCGCAAATCTTTACTAGCTATGAAATCCTCCTCTTACTTCGTTTCCTCAAAACTGTTCAGACCCTTGCTTTCTATCTCAGACCTCAGCATGGCGACAGACTCATCCAGCGTTCTATCCCCAAGGTCTCCGGCGCCATGCTTTCGCATTGATACCATCTGGGACTCGATTTCCTTAGCTCCGACAATAAACATGTACGGCACTTTCTGCATCTCAGCATCCCGGATCTTGGCGCCGATCTTCTCAGAACGGTCGTCAAGCACAGCACGGATCTTCTCTTCTTTCAATCTATCGACAACTTCCTGCCCATATTCATTAAAACTGTCGGTGATAGGCAGTACCTTCACCTGTACCGGTGCCAACCAGAAAGGGAAATTACCGGCATAGTGTTCAATCAACACACCAAAGAATCTCTCGATAGAGCCCAGCAGCGCCCGATGAATCATGAACGGTCGCTTCTGCCGGCCATCATTGTCAATATAATAGAGATCGAACCTCTCTGGCAAGGAAAAATCGAATTGAATAGTCGAACATTGCCAATTCCGCCACAAGGCATCCTTGATGTTAATATCAATTTTGGGGCCATAAAAAGCTCCCGCTCCCTCATCTACCTGGAATGGCAACCCCACCTTTTCCAGAGCCAGGCGCAGACCGTCCTCAGCCCTTCGCCAGTCTTCTTCATTGCCGATTGCTTTTTCCGGCCTCGTCGAAAGGTAAACGTCAAAATCCGTGAAACCGAACGATTTCAAGATATGAATACAGAAATCAATAATCCAGACCAACTCATCTTCCATCTTGTCCTGGGCCACGAAATGGTGAGCGTCATCCTGGGTAAATCCACGCACTCGCATCAGACCATGGAGTACCCCGGCACGCTCGTAGCGATAAACAGTACCAAGCTCGGCCCAGCGCAGGGGCAGATCACGGTACGACCAGAGACGCGACTTGTACATGTGCATATGGAACGGACAATTCATCGGCTTGAGCTGATACTGCTGCCTATCGACCTCAATCGCCCCGAACATATCCTCGGTGAAGAAATCGTTGTGACCGCTCTTGTCCCACAACTCACGGTGAGCCAGATGGGGACTGAAAACCAGGTCATAACCGTACTTGAGGTGCTCTTCACGCCAGAAGTTCTCAATCTCGTTCCTGACACGAGCGCCTTTAGGCAGCCACAGGATCAGACCAGCGCCGACATCTTCAGAGATAGTATACAGTTCAAGCTGTTTTCCCAGAACGCGGTGATCTCTCTTTTTGGCCTCTTCCATTCGATGCAGGTAGTCGTCAAGCATAGCTTTCTTAGGATACGATACCCCGTAAATACGCTGGAGCATCGGGCGACTTTCATCTCCTCGCCAGTAAGCACCCGAGGTTGAGACGAGCTTGAAAGCTTTGACCATACCGGTTCTCGGCAGGTGAGGCCCGCGGCAGAGGTCCTCAAAATGTGAGTGTTTGTAGAACGTCACGGTTTCATCCTCGATTTCCTCAAGAATCTCTGCCTTATACATGTTGCCTTGAGAACGATAATACTCTATGGCCTCTTTCCGGTCTTTAGTTTGACAAGTAAACGGCGCGTTCTCCTTGACAATTGCAGCCATCCGCTCTTCAATACGGATTAGGTCCTCGGGAGAGAACGGCGTTTCTATATCAAAGTCATAGTACCAGCCCTCGTCGATAGGCGGCCCGATGGCGGGCTTTGCCTGAGGAAACAGTTCCACTACCGCCTGGGCCATAATGTGCGCACTGGAATGCCAGAAGACTTCTCGGCCGCTTGGGTCCTCGAAGGTGAGAATTTCTATGGGGGCATCCTCTGATATGGATGCATTGAGGTCAAGTACCACGCCGTTCACTCTAACTGCGACAGCCTCTTTGGCCAGGCGCGGTGAGATAGATCGGGCAATTTCCAATCCTGTTGTTCCCAGCTCAAAGCCCTTGACAGAGCCATCCGGGAAGGATATCTGTACTTGTGCCATCGTTATGCCATCCTACGAGAAAAGCGGGTCGCCCGGTGCGACAAATCCGGAGAAACCCGCCAAAAAAATGGTGGGCGATACTGGAATTGAACCAGTGACCCCTTGCATGTCAAGCAAGTACTCTAACCATCTGAGCTAATCGCCCAACCGCCCATCTGTTGCAAAGCGACAAATGACGAACAGCGTAAAAAACATTTTACCATGCATCATCTAAAATGTCAACGCTAATTTTTACTTCCTTGAGAAAGTGCACACAGCCAGGACAACTTTTCTGGAGTCCTGTAACCTCACCGGGTCCGGTCTTACAGAGCAGTGGCTTTCATTGGATATACTATATCGGCAACGGACACTGTCGCCGCTTCTCAGACAATTTACTTCACCCCCATCGTAATATCGTCAGGCTTGGTGATCCATTGGCTGCTCACCCACCGCAAAATCAGGTGATTCCCGCCATTTGCATAAAAGTTTCAGCCTTCAGGTATTCTTCGCCCAGAGTCTCATCAAAATCTGCCAGGTCGTCATCGGAAATCCCGAGGTAATCCACGACACCCTGCTGGAGCGAACCAATCAGGTAAGCGTTCTCCCGATCATAGAAGGTACTTTTTGCCAGGAAATTAGCCAGGTGAACCAAATATACAAGGGGGTCTTCAAGATCGTTCAACTGGGGATGATGATGGTAAGTTATGGCGTTACCCAACCTCTTGGGGAGTTTCCAGCGCATGGCAAGAAAGCCTCCCACCTGGGCATGGGTGTAACCCAGCGTCCGTTGCTCTAAATCATAATCCTCAGAAACCTTGTCGGTCTCCCGTTCCTGCTGGAGCCGCAAGTGTTCATCGGGCAGAAAAGACGAGACGATTATCTTACCGATGTCATGTAAAAGACCGGCAGAAAAGGCTGCATCGGGATCGACGGTACCTCGGCTTTTTATTTGCCTAGCCAGTATGCGGCAACAAAATCCGGTGGCCAGAGAGTGTCGCCAGAACTTCTCTTGAAAGTCTTGATCGACATCCTTACCCTTGAACATATCCAGAACCGAGGCGGACAGGACAAGGTTCTTAACCGCCTCCAAACCGACGATAACCACCGCCTGTCTTACTGAATCAACCTCGCGGGACAGCCCATAGAATGCCGAGTTGGTAAGCTTGAGCACCTTGACCGACATGGCAGGGTCTTCAGCGAGTACCGAAGCAACTCGCACGGCGGAGACCTTCGGGTCGCTCATCACCTTCTGAATCTGGTGAAATACAATTGGCGGTGTAGGCAGGTTCCTGATATTTGACACGACCTGTTTGACTCTGTTGTCAATTGTAGCTGTAGCCACCATCTTTCAACCTATTTCCCTTTCCCTGAAGACTTCCAAAACTCCGTCGCCAGCCGTTCGGCGATCCTTTTCTTGACGTCGGGCTGGTTGTAAAACCCGGATTCGACCCGGTCCCGCACGCACTCAATCCTCGCCGTCTTCCCAACATCCCCCACCACCTGCTTCTGGGCAGTATGAACTTGTGTTAGAGGCTTCCCAGTTGCCTTTGAGCTGTCATGACTTTTTGACTTTGATATTTCGTGCAGGGCCTGGTCAGCCAATGCAGCCAGCTTCATTCTGGCTTCAGTTGATATCTCGACGCGATCACCCGCAGGCCCTGCCTTCTCCCAATTCCCATTCTTCGCCTTTTCGGTCTCTACTCGACCTTGACCGCATTGGTCATTGTACACTGGTCCTATGTCCATTTTGCCACCACCTTCATCATCCTATGCAGGTGAACTGATTTTCCTTGCGAAAAAAGCGGCTACACTCTCCTGCCTTTTATTGTTTCCCATCAACAAATTGAGGCGACGGGTTAGCATCGCGAAGGTATTGAAGTATCTTCTCGCTGTTCTTGAGTTCACCCAGCTCCCTCTTTATACGCTCGTAGCGGCCCCGCATGTAGTTCTCACATTCAGAAACCAGATTCATATTCTTTTTTACCAGGGTGGCAATACTATTGAGGATTTTCTTGATCTCGGGGAGAGCTACAGCCATCTGGAATGCCTGAGGGTGCTGGCCTTTCAGTTTAGAAACCTTTTCTTCAGATTTCTTTATACGCAAACGGTTCCGCTCGATTTCCGCAAACAGATCAAGCAGGTGCTCGTCGCTGTTGTACTTGATGAGGTCTCGCTGCTTGTCAAGCATAATGTACAAAGACTGGTAAAACGAATACTCCTCTTTGAGAACAAAGATCAGTTCTCGCTCCACCTGCTTGAGAATGTCATAATCCATAGGACCCTTCTTTATCCCGACTCGGGAAATTGGCCTGTGTCACCGGCCGGTGGCGGCTGTGGCACCGGCTGAGCGGCCCCCATCTCCTGTTGTTTCAACTCCAACCAGCCGATACGAACGTTATTCAATATAGTAATGTTATCGTCAATAAGAGACAAATCTTTCGTCGCTTCGGCAACGTTAGTTTGGTTTATGACAAACGCATATAATTTGCCGAGGTTTTCCGCAACGTCTCCGCCGGCTTCCTGGTCGAGCGTAGTGTACAGATGAGTCACAAAGCGCTTGGCTTTTTGAAGTCGCTGATACCCCAACTGGTAGTTATCGTTCTTGTAGAAATCACTAGCAGCCCTGAAGGCAGCGATGGCTCCGTCATAAACTTGGAGGATTAAGTCAAGTTGTGATTTGCCCAGGGTTTCAGCCTTCCGATAGGCAGACAATTTTCCTTCCATGCCGAGGCTTGTTCCTATTTGTTGGATTGCGATGTCAATCCCCAGTTAGTATTGATTCCTGCGAGCTGATTGGTTAGAAACTCACTCTGGGTACCCAACTGTCCTAAGACGATTTCCATCTCGTAGAACTTCTTGAAAAGGGATTCCCGTCTCATCTCCAGCCGTTCTTCGTATTCGTCTATGCGATCCTGCAACGCCGCGATTTGATTCTGGTATCCCGTTATCCTGCGGTCAAACAATCCTTCGCCGACTTTGGTGAAGCTGTCCACCATGTCGGACAGCCTGGCCGCCATTCCTTTGGAGTAGGTGATAGTTCCTTCAGCTCCAGAGACGACTTGCAAGGCATCAAGAGTAACACGCAACTTGAGTCCATCCGTAGTATCATTGCCCTCTTTGCCGGTCAGATATTGGCCTTTTCCTTCGGCCGTCTCCCCGTTGATAGTCCCCGCAACATCAGCGCCGGTGTGGCTGGTACCGTTCAGGAGACCGAGTACCGCATAGGCGGAACTTGCAATGGAGGTAACAGTTTGAACTTTGGATGTCGACCCGTAGGTTGAGCCTGTAAAATTGAGGTAGCCCGTCCCAGAGCCGCTGTCAACCCACTCCACGGTAAGACCACGGTTTCCGATGCTGTTGTCGCTGTCGATCTTTGACTGGATTTCCTGGACCAGTTCATCGGCGCTGTTGTAGGTCTTCTCTGTGAGAATGATTTCATCCGAGGTAAGGCCATCGACTATAAACTTGAGCCTGTTGTTAGAGCTGTTCAGAGTTATGGGAGTCGTGGCAGGATCGGTGATACCGGATCCCTGGAATCTTCCTCGACTCGCTGCCTGAGTGATGTCGACTTCGTAGTTCTCCCCCGGCTTTGCCTCTGCGGAGGACGAAACAAACTCGATAAAGCTGTTGCTGGAGCTGGCGGAGCTGGAAAAAAGCTTGATGACATCATCAAGATTATTACTCAGAGCCTCTTCAAGTCGACTGCTGTTGACGAGTGTTAGAGTGCCTGTGGCCGTGGTACGGATGCCAATTGCGTAGAGGTTATTATACTTTCCTTCCAGGCCGCTCACCCCGGAGGCAAGGACCCCGCGAAGGGAGCTCTCCATCATCTGTAAGGTCAAATCCCCGAAGAGAATCCCAACTTCGCCGCTATCCTTGTCGTACGTGTTCTGTTCGCCGATGTACTCGTTAACCTCATTGTAGCTGCTGATAAAGTCATTGATAGCGCTCTTGATCTTACTGAAGTCAACGTCTGTGTTGATCGACACACTTTCGCCGGGGACGGTTTCTTTCAGTACGGTTAGGGATAAACCGCCGATCAGGCTGGTGAATTTGTTGGTGTCAGATGTCACGATAATCGGGGAACCGCTACCGCCGTCTGAGCCAAGAGCGATCCTGGCGTCGGAAGCCTCCTGCAAAAGAGGCGCAAACGTGGTTACCTGAAAGGTGTCCCCGGCCGTAAGCGTCCCATCCGAAAAGCTCAACTTGAGCCCGTCCGCCCCATCTCCGGTCAGATCAACCTCGGTGTCTGCCTGGGTAACATCGAAGGAACCTGAGTTTGTGCCATCTGTCCAGTTGATCGTGATCGTATCGGTCCCGACCGTTTGTGTTCCACTGCCGGCAACAGTAAAGGTATAAATCTTGTTTACCGAGCCCGAATAGGAAGCTGTGGCGCCCAGCGATATCTGGGAGCTCGAGCTCGAATCCATTGCAATAGTCTCCGGATCGTCAAACGAAGCTGCGTTGAAATCGAGATTACTCCCACCGGTTAGATTCGATGTTACGTTGATCTTGTTGGCGACACCGGTATCCTCAGATGCCAGGATCAGACGGTATGGATTCGAAGAGGACCCGTCGTTTATTATCGTGGCTCTAACCCCCATGTTGGCATCGTTGATAGCGCTCTTGATACCGATGAGCGAGTTGTTCTTGGCATCGACAACAATAGCGTGCAGTGACCCGTCACCAACGCTTATATTGATCGTCCCTGTACCGAAAATACCAAGCGACTGATCGGTAGAACCCTGGCTGGCTATCTGGTGGTTGCGAGCCAGAGAAAGCACCTGAATATCGTATGATCCGGTGCCAACCCGCCCACTGACCGAAGCATTCAGGATCGATTCATCCGACACCGTGGCTGTAGCTGCCTCAAAGGTGCTGCTTTTGGTGAGTTTGGCAAGGTTCGTCTGGAGTGCCAGGAACTTGGCTTGGAGAGCTTTAAGTGTTGTGACGATTTGTGTCTTTTCGGTCTGCTCCTGCTCAAGAAAATCGACGTTGCGCCGTTCGGAGGCCATGATGGCGTCAATAATCTCGGCGGTATTGAGACCCGAGTTAATTCCATCAATTGAATAAAGACTCGACATATCTACTCCTGTAGCTCACAACCTCAATGTCACTCTACCCTATGCAACAACTTCCTATTTCCGGGGGAAGTTTTACCTTCCCCCGGAAACGCGGTATTGTTGTTTCTTAACCGAAGAGGGAGAGAACAACTTGTGGAACCTGGTTAGCTTGGGCCAGCATAGCGGTACCGGCCTGAAGCAGGATCTGGTTCTTGGTGAAGTTCGAAATCTCCTTCGCCATATCCGTATCGCGGATTCGGGATTCGGATGCAGTCAGGTTCTGTGAGGCAATCCGGAGGTTTCTCAAGTTGGATTCCAGCGTATTCTTCTGGAAGGTACCCAGGGTACCACGTGTTGTAGATACCTCATTGATGGCGGCATCGACTACCGCCTGCGCATCCTGGGCTCCCTGAACCGTGGTCACATCAATCCCGGCAAGAGAGGTGTACAAATTGCCGGGCAGGTTCTTGCCCAATGAGGAGGCGCTCATATTGCGCAGGCCAATTCGCGCCGTCTGACCGACGTTGGCGCCAATCTGGAAAACAAGAGACTGATCGGTGTTATTGATCGTTTCCGTTCCACCTGTAGACGCCAAGTCGTACTTCACAATCAGCGATTGGCTACGGTCGGCATTAAAGATATTAGTCTTCACGCCTCCCGTGACCGCAGTGGCCGGACCGCCGTCAAGACGGACGTCAAACCGCGCCGCTTTCACATCCAGTAACAGGTTACCGACATTCACGCCAACCTGAGCGTTGGAAATCGTGAGTTTGACAGTGCCTCTGCCGGTTTCTCCGCTAGCCTTGCTACCGATTGTAACCTGGGTGGTCGAACCATATTTCACGCTGGTTACGCTGGTAGTATAGTTGTCAAAACTCACCAGTGCATCGGTGCCACTGCTGGCCAAAGTATCCGGCGTGAGCTGCAGCACGTTCTCGAGGTCGCCAGTGCCGCCGCCAACGGTGTTCAACTTGATCTTGTAGTCAGAGCCTTCATCCCAGGTAGCAAGCTGTATTTGGTTGCTGTTGACGACCAACGCATCAACGTCGGCTATCGTGCCGCCTGAGACTGTAGCAAAGGCAGTCAGCAGCGCCGTATCAAGAGCTGACACAAGCGAGGATAGAGAGGAGTAAGTACCGGAAGCAAGCGTTACCGTTTGGGTTACGGAGCTATTCTTGACGGTCGTAGCCGTGAGGCTCAAATCACGCCCGGAGTAACCACGCGAGGACTGGGAAGTGATAGAGAACAGTGCACTGGAAGCATCCGTTGTCGAAGTATTCGTCTTCATCGAGAATTGCGCACCGGCGTTGGCCGCTGTGAAAAACAGGCTATTGCCAGCACCAGCGGTACCACTCGCCTGGACCTTCCCGGCAAGGGCGGTATTCAGAGCGATCTGGGTGCTGAACTTAGAAGCGATGGTGTTAGCGTCATCGCCAACCTCAACAGCTACCTGGATCGTCTGCTCGCCCGTGACCGCTTCGCCGCTTTCCTGATAGTTGAAGACGACCGTGTAGGTGCCCACGTGCGAAGCCGTTGCAACAGCGAGAGCGGCAGCAGACGTAATCTGGGCGTAAGTGGCGGTGGTGGCGATGGTCAGGTTGTTGCCCCAAGCGTCGGCGATAGTAACCTGGTCAGACGTTTTCTTGGCAACGTCGGAAGCCTGCACAACGTCGAGATTGTGGATCTTCTCTTCCAGATTATAGGGGTCGCCGTCGGTATTGGCCAGGCTGAGACCCAGCGACGTGGTATTCAACGTAGCCGTCGGATCGGCAGTCTTGGTCGCACTGATGGAGTGAATACCAGTGGTAAGACTCGACTGATAAATTGTCGCCTGCGAGGCATTGGCGCTGGTGACGGTAGCGATGTTGGCCTTAGAACCATCAATGAGCTTCTTTGTGCCAAACTGAGTGTTGGCTGCGATACGGTCAATTGTCTTGATCGCATTGTCAATTTCAGCCTGGTCGGCAGCCAGCTGATCGGCATCGTTGAAACCTTCGTTCGCGGCATGAATGGCCAGCTCTCTCATGGAGATCAACAGGTTGCTGATTTCTGTGAGAGCGCCCTCAGCCGTCTGGATCATGTCTATTGATCCCTCGGAGTTTTCAATGGCGCGATTCAGGCCCGCTATCTGCGCGCGGAACTGCTCGGATATGACCAAGCCGGCCGGATTGTCCGACCCCTTGTTGATACGAAAACCAGAAGACAGCTTCTCCATCGATGCCGACAGACTGTTGGTGGTAGTCACCAGGTTCCGGTGGGCATTGAGAGCTGCCAGGTTGTGGTTAATACGAAGTGCCATATGCTCATTCCTCCTTGAACTGTTTTAACGTCTCATCATACACCCCCTTTGTTTTTGGTTACATACTCAACATATGTCACTTCCAATGTCTAGAGTAGTTGCCCCGAGTTAACGGTCCATTTAACCCCTCAACAAACTTGTTTCTTTTCCTCCTTTGTTTGGTTTTGAGTTTCCCTCATTTCCTTATTAAGGTTTTTCTAAGTTCTTAATCGGCAGAATACTGAGCAGCTTAACCGGTAACAGAGAGAGGGGTTGAGGAAAAAAACAGCGCCCGATAGTCCTCAGGCTTTGGTGGCCAGCTCTGCCAGCTCGACCAGCCGCTTTTGAGCCGGCTTGAAACTGCTATCCAGCTCGAGAACACGGCGATACCCAAGAAGGGCTGAATCTCTATGTCCCATGTTAAGATAGCACTCCGACAGGTGGTACAGGGCCAGCGGGTCACTGGGACAGGCCTGGAGAAACCTCTCGTAGTAAGGGATTGCGAGGTCGTACTCGCTCAGTCTGGAATAGAGGTCGCCTATAATATGGTAGATATCGCGTTGCTCAGGATCCAGCTCAACATACTTCTCAAGGGCGACAATGGCCTCATTGAGTTTGCCGAGCTTCACCCGGGCCAGTCCCAGATTCCGATAGGCGACAGCCAGAACCGAAGGAGACTCAATGGCCTGCAAATACTGATCTTCCGCCTCTTCCCACTGACCGGACTTGTAATAGCAGTTACCCAGATCGTTTAGGATCTCGCCGTCATCTTGCTCGACTTCCAGTAGCTTCCGATAAACGTCGGCAGCCTCTTCAAAGCGGTTCTGCCGGAAGTAGGTTTCAGCTAAGTAACGCTCAGCCTTTCCTGGGGAACCGGCGGACTCGGCTGCTTTCTTGAACATCTCGACAGCCCGATTTTTCTCCCCCCTCTCCAGGAGGAAATGGCCGTATCTTATGAGCGAGGCATTATCTGTTGGGCTGATCTCGAGAGCCCGTTGATAGTATTCTTCTGCTTTTTCAAAGTTCTTCTGGGCGAAATATAGATCGGCCAGCCCAACTACAGCCTGGTGCGACTTCTCATCCAATTCCAACTGCTTTAAGAAGCATCGTTCCGCTTCCCCATAGTCATGGTCGATCAAATATAACCGGCCAAGGCGAAAACTGACATCCATATACCCCGGAGACAGTTGAAATGTCCTGCGATAGTGCTGCCCGGCTTTTTCCAAATCGCCCGTATGTTCCGCCGCCAACCCGAGGCCGTAGTAGGCGGCAGGCAGGCTGCGCGGGTTGAGAATGATGATGTTGTCGACCTCACAGGTCTCATTGTATTTTCTCTGAGCTTCAATGTACTTCCGATAATACTGTTCCGCTTTGTCGAAGAACTCTTGCCTCAGGTAGATATGCCCCAGCAGAAGCAGGGCGTCCAGATAGTCAGGTTTGAATAGGAGAACATCGAAGCAATACCGTTCAGCTTTCTCGTACTTGCCGAGGACAAAGTAGACCCAGGCAAGCTGGTGATGAGCCATGATGTGAATATGGCGCTCGGAGGCGATATCAGGGTGAGTTAGTTCCAATGCACGGCCTGCCGCTTCGATGATCTTTGAGGCATTTTCAGGGCGGCCCTCTACTCCCTCCCCACGCAGCAACTGGGCATAATTGAACAAGGCAAAGGAATTGTTGGGATTTTCCGTTATCTGTTTTTCCAACAGCTCCTTAGAGCGAGACATCTTGGCTTTCATTTTCTCCGGCGACAGTCCGTACCCATAGTGCTTCAGCCTGATGCCGGCTCGCATTATGGGTTGGTCAGCCGGGGGAAGCAGGAGATTGTGGACAATTCCTTCATACTTTAAGCCCAGGTTCCTCCTGAAGAACCGGATAGAGGGCAGGAAAGTAACCTGCTCTTCGTTCTTACCGGTAACGTTGAAAACATTTATGGAGATGATATTATAGTCTTGTTGGTTCAGAACTTTCTTGATAAGGGAAACATCTTCTTGATAAATACACTCGTCGGCATCGATGATGAAAACCCACTCACGGGTAGCCTGGGCGATGGAGAAGTTGCGATGTTTGGAGAAATCGCCCTCCCAGGATTGATGAAAGACATGAGCACCGTAGGATTCAGCAATCTCGACCGTACGGTCGGTCGAACCTGTATCGACGACAATAAGCTCGTCAATCCAGTCCCGTATTGACTCAAGGCAACCCGGTAGCAGTTCCTCTTCATTCTTGACTATCATACAGGCTGAAACAGCCGCCTTGTGCTCGAGCGACCCGGCGATCATGCGCAACTCATTTATTTGACGGCATTGTGACAAACCGCGCCGGATGATTTCTTCGGCTCTGTCAAGCTCACCATATTGTTTGAGCAGATTGGCAAGGTTGGTATATGGCAGGTGGTTGCCGGGGTCAGCTTTGATTGCCTTCTCATAATATCGACGAGCCTGTGACACATCCCCTTTATCACGGTAGGCGGTGGCAAGGATGTTATACAACTGTGTTATATCCCGGCCCGTGAAGCTGAAATCTGTCGGCGACAGACGCCCCTGCTTAATCTTATTCCATATGGAAACAAAGCGCTCCGCCTGCTCTATGGTCCGATCAACTTCTTTCAGCGACAAGTGGACATAACTAAGTACGAAATAGAAATCCAGCGAGTCGGGGTACTCCTCGACTCCCCGGCGGGCCGCTTCCTCAGCCTCAACAAACTGATTGCGATGGGCATAGCCAAAAGCCAGTAGCCGGTTGTAGTACCCACGTGTGAACCGATTGGGAAAAGGATACTGTCTCTCGAGGTTGGCAATAGCGTCAAGAATCTTTTCTTCCAGGTCGTTTCTCAAATAGTACTCACCCAGTTCCAATCGGGCCAGGATGTCATCCGGGTTCGTCCGGACGGCAGCTAGAAGAGTATCAAGTGATTCGGGAGGAAACTCTTTCCTCAACTTTCGCTCCCGATTGCTGCTTTTCTTAGGCAGCTTTCGTCTTCGGCTGCTTTTACCTTTCGACCTGCTCATACACATTCCTTTTATAACATCGATAGTTCGGCATGGCTGTTTTCTATTACCAGAGCTAATTGCTCTTCTATCTGTCTGTACTTATCAGCCTGGTTATAACGTTCCACAATGAACCGCCGGTTCTCCTGAGCTAATTGATGTTTCTCGAGCTTCTCTTGGCGCTTCAACAGGCTGAGACATTCGTCGGGATCAGTGAAAAGAAACTCCTGCGGATAGACCCCTTTGGCACCGTACCAGTCATGAATGAGCGGCATCAATCCCGAGGCCATTCCCTCGGCAATTGAATAATGGAACGATTCAAACAGAGAGGTTGAGATGACATAGTCTTTGTCCGCATACCATGCTGGCATGTCATCAATCCAGCCGTGAAAACGCACTGGAAGTGGGTTTTTGCGCAGGAAGTGCTCAAAATAGAGTTGGATGCGGGAGTCTTGATGTTGTCCGGCAATGTGAAGGCTGTATTCGGAATCATAGGCATGTATCTTTTTGAAACAATATAGCAGCAAAGCCGGATTCTTCTTGTAATTGATATAACCTACCGAAGCTATCTTCTTTCCATACTCTTTGTCAGCGGGAATGTTAAACCTGTTGATGTCAACGCCATTATGAACGATGCTGACAGGGACATTGGTACGCACCTGGCGTTGAAATATCTCCTTAACCGATTCATTGACGAACACCAACCTGTCAACCTTGCTCCAGTCTACCTTGCTCGGCATATCCGTGAAGGCTTCGTAGCTGTGCAGTCGGCATATGATCGGGCACAGCTTCGGATGCTTGGTTGCTTCAATTATCAGGGAATCACACCACTCGAACCAGGTGAGATCGGCCCAAGCCATCAGGTCTTTCATCTCCTGCAGCGACTCGCCTCCGAATATCCGGGCTTCGTTTTCCTTCGACAAGCGCGCAATGATGTCTTTTATGAAAGTCCGCTGGCTAGCAAAAAAGGCGATCTTTTTACCTTTCAGACGTCCGTTACAGGATTCAGACATTAGCGCAGGCTTGGTTTCACTGGACTCAGCGACATGTGAGCCAGGAGACGATTGGTCAATGGCGCTGCGCCACCTTTTGATATCCGCCAGAGATGCCTCTGAGACTTGGGGATGATTAGCGTTAATCTGAAGGAGGTGTCTGCCCTCGTCAAAAAGACCCTTTCTCAAAACGAACTGCATACTATTCCGGCGGGCCTTGGCAAAGTTCGGGTCCAGACGTAGAGCTTTTTCGAACGACCGGAGCGCTCCTTGGGACTCTTCCTTGTTCATCAAGACAACGGCAAGGTCGTTGTGCAAAGCGGCGTTGTCCGACTGGAGCCGAACTAAGGACTGAAGAATGATTACAGCTTCATCGTAATTACCTTCGATCATGTCCAGCAGGGCAAGATTGTAGTTGGCATCGAAGTTGTCTGGAGCTCGGTCTCTGGCGCACCGGAACTGTTTTGCCGCTTCGTCCTTCTTGCCAAGCGTCAGCGCCATCAGGCCAGCAGTAACGGCCGCTTGCGGCTGGGATGCCTCGTGCTCAGCCAGACGGGAGACATAGGGATAGGCCTGTGTTAAGTCATTCTTCTCAAGATAGGTATTCGCCCGACGCGTGAGCTCCTCGACTGAAAGGTCTGCAGGGAGCTGGTCGGTCTGTTCCATTTTGCCGTCGGTTCGCTCCATACTGGAATTCCGATTTCCAAGTTGTTTAGCTTTGTGGGTATGCTCCGTCCCTTTTTGTTGGGCACTGTCCTTTCGGACTGAGCCCAGTGGAGATTCAGACACCGACAGGCTCTTTTTCTACCGCCACTACCGGCGCACCTGCACCCTGGATGGCATCGAAGATACTGTGCGCAATATGGTAGTCCGAGTTGACCAGCACCAGTTGTTTAGCTCGGTTGTTTTCGGTATTGATCACAATCGGACCCTGCAGATCGGCGGACATCTGAGTAGGATCCTCAGGTATCGTAACAATGACATACGTCTCCACACGATCGGTGTGGGTAATCATCAGCTCAGCAAGCTCGTTGGAATGCACTTCAATTCGGTAATCTGCGAAGAACACAAGGGGGTTGACCACAACGAAAGCGACCGCCGGATCCTCCACCGACTGCAGCCAGAGAAACGGCCGAAACTCCTCTCTCTCGACCAGGCAGTAAAGGCCAAGACGTTCAAAGCCCAGTATCGGCTTCTGCATTCTGATCAACTTGCTCTCAGGAACCTCAAGCTGCCCAAATCGCACAGTTTGTACAAGCATAATCTCTGTCCTTAATCTGGCCTACTCCAGAAAATCCAATAGCGACGACTGTATAATCTTGGAGCTTGCTATCAGCGAGGCTTTGTAATTGTTTTCGTAGGTTGCCAAGTCCGTGACCAACTTGGTGATATCAGCGTCCTCCACTTCGCTGAGCAGCTTAATAAAGCTCATGTCGAGATCCACCAGACGAGCGTGGGTACCCTCGAGACGCATAGCTTTGGCGCCCACTGACGCACGCTGATTCAACAAGTGCTGCATGCTGTCATCCAGGTTCTGTAACAGCAGTCCGGTACCTTCCTGATCATCGTTGCGCAGGGAGTTCATGAGGACCAGCATTGTTCCCATCATGTCACTTGAGCCGAAGATTCCCAAATCCTTCGTTGTTCTGCCACCGGGGACGTCCTCAACGGTTAACGATCGGGTAGGATCATCGTTGACAATCTGAATACCTTGTCCATTGGCGTTAATAGAGGCAGTGATGTCCAGGCCGCAACCATTGATGGCATCCAGTATGTCCTGCACAGTGACAATTGCGAGGCTGGAGAGATCAATAGTTCGGCTGGTATCCCCCTGGCATATGACAATCTCACCGAGCTCATAGCCACCACCGGCATTTAGATCCGCTATGTTCGAAGTGGCAAGCAATAATGGGTCAAGGTCCGTACCGGCGAAATCCCCGGAAAACTCGCCTATGATTCCCAGATCGGTAGCCGTTGTGCCTGTGATCTCTTCAACTTTGAAGCTGACTACCGGGTCAAGATCGCCCCCTACCAGGATGGGATCGACATCGCCCAGGATGCCGAGGTTGGAGGCAGTGTTCTCAGATAGGTCAGCCTCCATAATGCTCAAACCAAGCGGCGCCCCGTTGGAGTCAATGATCTCCAAGCCAGTGTTGGCGGCATTTATCTGCATGGTGACATTGGCTGCTCCCTGCGCCGCCAATTGGGTATTGAAGGCCGTGATGATATCCCCGATGGTAGTAGAACCAGAGAAATCGATCGTGGCGTTGATGGTTCCACCATCGGTCACGAGTATCTTCCCGGGGGTTAGGTCAATACCGGTCCCGCTATTCAGTTTGTCCAGAGTCGTCACGTTCGATATGAGACCGTTCTGAGTCGTATCCAGCAGGATATTGTTCTTCTCCTGGCCGATCGTAGCCTGAAGGTTAGTGATTCCGTCGGCAGCCAGTTGGGTATTTATGGTTGCGAGAACGTCATTGATATCGACAGCGGCGCTCACGTCGATGGTGGAAACGATACCCAGGTTCTGATCGGTAATGGTAAAGGTGCCTGGACTCTGATCGACTCCCTGCCCGTTATGGAGGTCCGACAATGAGGTGGAACTGATAATCACCGGGTTCAGATCAGCGTTCTGGCCTATAACAGACAGAGAGGCAAGGAAAACATCCTGAGCCGTCAAGTTGACTCCCATGCGTGAAGAGGAGTCAATCTGGAACTCAATCCGGCCCTCGTCTCCTCCGTAAACCACGCCATTGGCAGAAGCCACGATAGCTTTCGTGCTGGTCCTGAAACCGGAAAACAGGAATTTCCCTTCAAGTTCACTGTTGGCTAACTGGATCAGTCGGTTAAAAGCAGACTCAATCTCGTTGGCCGCACCTTCGCGCGCCACACTATCGTAGATACCGTTGGACATATCGATCGCGATTTCCTTACCGCTGGAAAACAGATCCTTAAGGTCGCAGAGGATGCTGTCATACGATTGCATCCAATTCTGACCTTGGCTGATGTTTTTGCGGTACTGCTCGCCTTTGGCCAGCTCAGTACGATACATAAGATCGCGCTGAGTCCCGACAGGGTCGTCCGACGGGGTGTTAATCCTTCGTCCCGAAGAGAACTGAGTCTGTATCTCCATGTAGCGCCTGATATTACGCTGCATATTGTAGGCAACTTGGTCGGTGAGCATGTTAGTAGTGATGCGCATTGCTATACTCCTTACGGTGCCTTATCGGTAATCGCTACCCAACCGTTCCCTCTCTGCCCTTACTGCTACGTCCGCCTTTTGGCGGCTTATCTTTGTAGTTAATCTTCGCCGAGTTAGTCTGCCGATGGTCCTTCTTTTTTATCTTATCCTTGATCAAATGCACCATGCCGACCAAGTCTTTCTTGATAGACTTCGACGCCTTGCGGTTCTCTGTCTGAATTCTAACGTATATCTCTTCTCGATGCACAACCACTTCCGGCGGGGCATCGATTCCCAACCGCACTTGCCGTCCATGAATACCGAGTACGGAGACCTTAATGTTGTCTCCAATGGTGATTGATTCACCCAACCTCCGTGTAAGTATGAGCACACCACCCTCCGTGGTAATAGTAGTTTTTGTGGCTCAGGTCCCAGCTATCGACCCGTGACCCCCATCCTGAGAATCACCATATCAAGCGCTTCATCCATCGTCGTAATGACTCTGGCAGCCGCGTCATAGGCATGTTGAAACTTCACCAAGTTCGTCATCTCTTCATCGAGGGAAACTCCCTGAACTGATTCCCTGGCACTCAACACCTGATGCACCAGAAGTTCATAGTTTTCAGAAAGGGACTGGGCTCCGTGTGCCTCGACACCGAGCTTGCCTATTACGCTGTTATAATAGTCGCTCATCGTTGTCGTGTTGTTTTCCATGACTCTCTGGTTGCGCAAGTCCTGTATCGCCAGGGCAATAGTATTATCGCCCTCCTCTCCACTGGCGGAGGCGGCAATTCGGTCCGGGTTCTGGGCCAGTGCCGTGTTTAAGCTGATGCTGGCAGCTCCGGTACAAGCGCTATCGAAAAAATCGACACCAGTTGAGCCATCAAGGCCATAGCCGGTGCTGTGTAAGCTATTAACCTGCTGAATCAGTTCCTGTGCCAGTATGTCCAGTTGTTCCAGGTATCTGGGGACAATATCATCGCGAGCATCCAGGAGCCCCTTGAACTGACCATTGGTATTTCCCACGACCATGTTGCTGTTTTCCCAAACGAGCTGGTGCGTGATCGTACCATTATCATTGAAGACCCTTGTGTTGATATTCACCTGATCGACACCATTTAC
>Ga0315544_1000067_pt1 | contig 95033 bp, 75 predicted proteins | sample SalMarSW160130MG_2_FD_202543 | JGI IMG/M metagenome (GOLD analysis project Ga0315544, IMG submission 202543) | Salt marsh sediment microbial communities from the Plum Island Ecosystem LTER, Massachusetts, United States - Salt Marsh Sediment SW1601-130 ...
AATGGTGATTTAATTGGTAGAGGTGCTATGGATGCATTTCCTGACAGTAAACTTTCGAACCTGAGTAATGAGTTTGCCTGGATTGGCAGAGGTGGTTATTCGGATGACCCGAATTACTGGTGTAAGGTCGATAAACTCACAGTATATGATAAAGTGCTGTCTGACGAAGAGGTGCTATGGCTTTACCAGAATCCGGGGGGGCCAAGTGGCGTAAATGAAATTCAAAGTCAGCCCGGTATAAAGATTTATGAATCAGAGGGAATTATTTATGTACAAAACGAGGATAATGTATTAATCAATTCCGTTGAGATATTTGATGTAACAGGTAGAGTGGTATACCAGACAGATGACTTTACCGGGTTTATCAGACACAACCTCCAGTCAAGCATTTATATTGTTAAACTGCAAAGCAACAGGGGAGATTACATCTCTAAAATCATGATTGAATAATCCTTGAAGTTGAATTATCAAGTACATAACAAAAAGGCTGTCTCAAAAGGGCGGCCTTTTTATTATCCATAATCCCGTATAAGGGCGATGACTTTTTCTTCAAGTATGGATATCTTTTTATTATCAGGATCAAGTCCCTTCATTTCTTCTAAAATAGCCTGTGCCTTATCAGTTAATCTGTTTTGTAAGTATACTATCCCCAACTTATAGAGGAAGTCAATATCTTTTTTATAATCGGGATAGGCTTTGAGGTAATAGACAATTGAACTGCTGTCATTTCTTTTAAATAAAATGTCACCTACATACCGGTTGGCAATAGAAGTTTCTTTTACTTCAAGTGATTTTAAGAATTCAGCCAGGGCTGAATCGATTTTTGCGGCCCGGTACAAAGTTAATGCCCTGATAATTTGACTTTCAACCTGCACCGGCACAAAATGCGTATAATTCTTCTTTTCCGGGTAAACAGGTTGATAACCAGGATTTATTTTCTTCAGCTTTTCGAGTATTTCCTGTGATTTAATGTCATCCCCGCTATAATAATATATTTTGTGCAGCGTTATCAGTATTATTACTTTAGTGTTTATACTGTGATCAAGTTCAGAAGCCCTGTTTAATGCTTCTACTGCTTCATCATAATCCCCTTTTAAAATAAGTATTTCACTTTTAATAAAATATGCAAAAAGAGACTCTTTTAATTCCAAAGATTTATTTAACAATTTTAAGGCCAGTGTAAAGTCATAAATAAGTGAGAGACAGTGAACTGCTTCATTATAATCCCTTACCTGGAAAGGATCATATTTGATGTTTGCATAATACTCCCTGAAAGCTTTATAATAATCCCCTCTTTTCTTATAAAAATCTGCCATCTTTAAATGAGCTTCATCTATCTTTACAGATGGCGATGTAGCCACTGCAAATGCCAGGGAATCAACCAGCGATTCGGGTTTATATGTTTCCCGGTAATGTGCTGATGTTGATTCAAGAGGTTGAAAAGGCCAATAACTGGACATAATATTAACTAAATGCCCCCCCACCAAACTGTCTAATTCAGTATATCCCCAGTTTTTTTTATAATAGGAAGAATTTTTGTAGTAGACCGGACTTAATTTTTCACCAATTATCTTTGATTCCGCCAGTTCATTAAAAAATGCATCAGCCATTAAAAAATATCCTTCTATATTAGGGTGAACATGCTCGGTTAACAGGTTATTACCAATTAGCCTATTTGCAGAAGCTTCTTCATAATTGCTTTTCATTGGAACCAGGTTAGCATTATATTTTACTGCTAATTCATGGATAATTTCATTTATTTCTTCAGATGCCCTAAACCTTATGCAATCTAAATCTTTTGCACGGTAATAGTTTTCTTTAGCTATCTCAAAATTTCCTTCTCTTTCACTTTTTACGCCACTGTTATATATATCCAAGGCTAAGGGGTAATCAGTTGTTGCTACCGAACAAAAAGGCTTTAAATCCTTTACATTGCTTATCAAATTACTTATAAAAACTGGTACATTTTTACGTTTCGCCTTTTTTAACAAATGATCAATGTTTTTTCTATAATTTTCAATTCCGATATTATAAATTTTACTTTTATACCCTATTTCCTTATTATCAGCAATTACTTTCATTAAAATACCCCTGACACCTTGTTTAGTATTATTACCAGATACTAATCCTCCAATTCCGGTAATTGCATTTCGTAATAGCTGATAAAACCTTAAAGATAAAAGGTCCAGATGCAGAAATGTTAAACTTCTGTATTTGCTTGTTTTTTCAACTGATCCAATACCAAAAGCACCGTAAAATTCGTTGTGGCCTGCATAAATTAATATGGCATCCGGATCCTCTTCCAATACATCATCAATAAAATCCAGTAAAGTAAAACTATTAATTGCAGTAATGGCTGTATTTATAACTTCCATCTTTTTTTCAGGATAGCAGTCCTGAAGCCTTTCCTGTAATATTCGGGAAAACATTAAATTCTGGTCATATGGGAATCCCAGAACTGTTGAACTGCCAAGAACAAATACTCTGAAACCGTTTTCAGGTTTTTCTTTCAGAAACATATCACCGCAAGGCTTATTATATTCAAGCTTTTGAAAATATTTCTTGCCTATTACAGGATTTATGAATCTGTATTCCCGGAAATCTTCTTCAGGAAAATCAAGGAACAAATTATAATTATCCCCATAATTTATAATTCTTAAAACCATTTCAAGTAAAAAAAAAATAAATAATGGTATAGCTATCAGCATGATATTAAAAAGTAGCTTTTTTGCCCTGGTATAACTTATCTGATCTCTATTTTTATGTTTTTTCATTTACCAGTATAACTTATCTTACTTATTAAACTAAAATCGTTCTAAATCCCTCTTCCGGAAAGTAAAAATAGCATATTTCTGCTGATTATCTTTTTGCACAAAATTAAATTCAACATTTGTCCACCATTTATAGACAATCCTGTACCAATAAAAACAATATTGTGAATAAATTTGATTATATAGCACAAAAATTGGATTCTAGTTAGATTTTAATTAAAAAATAACCTCTAAAAACTATAAAAATGATTATTGGAAAAAAACTTAAAACACTGCTTTGCCTTATGATGTCTCTTGTATTATTTTGTTTTTTCTCATTAATGGGACAAGTAACTGATAAACAGCTAAAGGCAAAAATCGTTGTCAATGCCGATTTAGGAGAAAATATAATAAGCAAACATATTTACGGGCATTTTTCCGAACACCTTGGTCATTGTATTTATGGCGGCTATTGGGTTGGAGAAGATTCTGAGATCCCCAATACAAGGGGTATACGTAATGATGTGGTTGAAGCTCTTAAAAATGTTAATATACCTAATCTAAGATGGCCCGGAGGTTGCTTTGCCGATGAATATCACTGGACGGATGGAATCGGGCCAAGAGAAGATCGTCCGAAAATGATTAATACCCACTGGGGTGGTGTTACCGAAGACAATAGCTTTGGCACCCATGAGTTTTTTGATCTTTGCCGGCAATTAAATGCCGAGCCGGTCATTTGCGGAAATGTCGGAAGCGGAACTGTTGAAGAAATGTCCAAATGGGTGGAATATATAAATTCAGATAATGTTAGTCCAATGGCCGATTTACGCCGGAAAAACGGGCAGGAAAAGGCCTGGGGTATAAAATTCTGGGATGTTGGTAATGAAAACTGGGGTTGTGGGGGAAATATGACTGCTGAATTTTATGCTGATCAATATAAAAGATATGCTACATTCTGCAGAAACTATGGTGAAAACAGACTTTTAAAAATTGCCGGAGGTGCAAATTCCAATGATTTAAACTGGACAGAAATACTAATGGAAAATATCCCGCACCGGATGATGTGGGGAATTTCGCTGCATTATTATACTTCAAACTGGCGGAATAAAGGATCAGCAACTGAATTTGGTGAAGACCGGTACTTTGACATTCTTGAACGGTGTTTACACATTGCCGGAGTTATTGACAAACACATGACCATCATGGATAAATACGACCCTGATAAAAAGGTTGCTCTTGTATTTGACGAATGGGGAACATGGTACACTGTGGAACCAGGCACAAATCCAGGCTTTCTGTTCCAGCAAAACACCTTAAGGGATGCTCTTGTGGCAGGATTATCTCTTAACTATTTAAACGAACGCTGTGAGAGGGTAAAGATGGCAAACATTGCGCAGACCGTAAATGTATTACAGGCTTTAATATTTACCAGTGAAGATAAAATTATTCTTACTCCTACTTATCATATTTTTGAAATGTTCAAGGTGCACCAGGATGCCATTTTATTGCCCCTTAATCTTAATTGCGGTGATTATGAATATAACGGCAAAAAACTGCCTGCATTAAGTGCTTCAGCTTCACGAAATAAAGATGGTGTTGTACATATTTCTGTTGTTAATATTCATCCTGAAAAAGATATTGAATTAACACTCGATTTGAGAGGGACAAAAATAACAAATGTTAGTGGCCGCATACTTACCTCAGATAATTTTACTGATCATAACACTTTTGAAGATCCTGAAAAATTAAAGCCGGCAGTCTTTAAAAATTTTAAAACAAATAAAAATGAGGTAACCGGCACAATACCGGCTAAATCAGTTATTGTTCTTGAGATAATGTAAAAATAAATAATGACTTTAATATAAATGTCAGCCTGGAAAAGAGAATATGACTTCCGGAAAAATCTGAAAACAGTATTAATCATAATACTGTTATTCAATATTATTCCTCTTATTCATGCACAGAAAGAAAACATTTCAGTACATGATCCGGTAATGATTAAGCAGGATGACACCTACTATCTGTTTCATACAGGCTGGGGTATATCTGTGTGGTCATCCGGAGATATGGTAAGCTGGAAACGTGAAAAGCCTGTTTTTAATGACCCTCCTGAATGGGCGGTGGAAGCTGTGCCCGGATTTAAGGGCCACATTTGGGCACCTGATATTTCTTACCATAATGGTAACTATTACCTTTATTATTCTATATCAGCATTTGGGAAAAATACTTCCTGTATCGGACTGGCTGTAAACAAAACATTAAATCCTGATAATCCTGATTTCAAGTGGGTAGATCATGGAAAAATAATCCAGTCCGTTCCGGGAAGAGACCTCTGGAATGCCATCGACCCAAACCTGGCCTTTGACGATTCAGACATTCCATGGTTAAATTTCGGGTCCTTCTGGTCCGGCATAAAAATGGTTAAACTAAAGGACGACCTTAAAGGAATTGCAAAATCACCCCAGGAATGGTATACAATTGCCAGGCGTCCGCGTGATATTGAAACAGATGACTACGATCCCGGTAAGGGAGCTATAGAGGCTCCGTTTATCTTTAGAAAAGGAAAATATTATTATCTGTTCGTTTCCTTTGATTACTGTTGCAGGGGACTGAATAGCAATTATAAAATTATGGTTGGCAGGTCTGAGAAAATTACAGGACCTTATGTGGATCGTGAAGGGATACTGATGCTTCACGGAGGAGGAACTCCTGTGCTTGAGGGCAATGAAGAATGGCCCGGAGTGGGGCATAATTCGGCATATACTTTCGATGGGACTGACTACCTTGTTTTTCATGCTTATGACGCATCTGACAACGGCAAACCCAAACTACAGATAAAAAAGATGATGTTGGATGAAGCAGGTTGGCCGGTCATAGATGATAGATGAATAAAACGAATATTACTAAATAATAACAACTAATAAAAGACTAATGATGATAAGTAAAGTTATAAAATGGTTAGCTGGTTTCCTCTTGATATGTATACTTTCGAGTGGAAATCTTTGTTCCCAGGATGCAAAAATTAAAATAGATATTGACCGCACTATTGGTGAAGTGAATAAAAATATTTACGGTAATTTTGTCGAGCATCTGGGCCGTTGCGTATATGGAGGAATTTATGATAAGGGCTCACCACTGTCTGATGAAAATGGCTTCAGAAAAGATGTGCTTGAGGCCGTAAAAGTATTAAATGTATCTTTAACACGCTATCCGGGTGGAAATTTCGTTTCAAACTATCACTGGCTTGATGGAGTGGGCCCGGACCGTACACCCAGAATGGAACTGGCATGGGCAAGACTGGAGACTAACGAATTCGGCACAAACGAATTTGTTGAATTTGCCAGAGAAATTGGTACAGAACCCTATTTTGCAGTTAATATGGGAACAGGAACAATTGAAGAAGCACAGAGATGGGTAGAATACTGCAATGTAAAAGAAGGGCCTTATTATGCTGAATTGAGAAAAAAACATGGTTTCCCCGAACCTTACAATATCAAATACTGGAGCCTTGGGAACGAGATGGATGGCTTCTGGCAAATGGGCCATCTCAATGCCGAAGATTACTGCAAGAAGGCACGTGAAGCTGCAAAACTCATGCGTCTAACTTCACCCGGAATAAAATTCGTTGCAGCAGGATCCTCGAATTACAGGCCCAATGCTGACCCTGATGAATGGAACGCTACAATTCTTCATGAATTAAGAGATGTTGTTGATTATATTGCATTACATATTTATGTCGGAAACCCTGACAATAATTATTACAACTTTATGTCAACACCCCGGGTTATGGAACAGCGGACACAGGTAGTAAAAGGGATGATACTTGAAGAGATGCAAAAAGCCGACAGAAATGCCCACGACCCGATTTATATTGCCTGGGATGAATATAATGTATGGTATCGTGCACGAACTGACGAATCAATGAAGGGTACACGTGCACTTGAAGAACACTATAACCTTGAAGATGCCCTTGTGATTGCCGGTTTCCTGAATGTCTTTATACGTAATGCCGATATAGTAAAGATGGCAAATATGGCTCAGCTTGTTAATGTTATAGCTCCCATATTTACCAGCGAAACAGGAATGTTTAAACAGACTATCTATTATCCCCTTGAACTTTTTGCCAACAATGTTCACGGAACATCACTTGATGTGTTTGTAGATTGTGACACCTATGACACTGAAGAGTTTTTTATAGGTCTCGGTGAAAGCAAGACAAAACAATCTAATGTTCCGTACCTCGATGTATCTGCGACCTATAAAGACGAAGAGGTTATTCTGTGTGTAGTAAACCGTAATAAAGATAAGGCAATTTCAGCTGATATTATTTGCCAGACAGGTGATTTCTCTGGCAATTTTCAGGTATATGAGGTGAACGGCCCGGATATAAAATCCAGGAACGATTTTGGAACAGAAACAGTCAAAACTGTAAAAAAGCCTGATATTAAAACCAAAGGGAAAAACCTGACTTATTCTTTTCCTCCCCATTCATTTACTATGATGAAGGGGAGAATTAATCAGTAAGATCTCAACATCACATCTTTTCACCATATACTTTGTAGTCCGTTGCCCTTTCGCAACGGACTTTTTTATTACTCTTTACTGGTATGCATCTGATACGTTTTCGAGACGGACTTTCACTAGAACGGATAGTCCGTATTTAATTCACATATAATGAATTATTTTATTACTGTCAGCCTGCTAATTAATATATTATTATCAACTTCAATCTTTACCAGATAAACGCCTGATTTTAACCATGAAATATCAACTATATCCTTTTCTGAAGATAAAACAATTTGTCCGCTTATATTAAGTATTTCTATATGTAAATTTCTGCTATTGATATTTTTAATATACAGCTTATTTTGTGCCGGATTGGGATATAAAAATACATCTCCGGTTAATTGTTCAATAAGATCAGTAAAATATATAACCTGCATTGTTGATTTAATTGTTTTTAGAACAGGACTCTGACAATTATTTGCGAAAATAGTATAATCTACAAGGCCGTATGAACTGCTGTCCCAGCCATCTAAAATTTTATCCTCTATAGTTGTTGAATCGTCGGTGCACCAGCAATTAGTGTATAGCTCAATATCAACATCACTACAATTTTTAACATTATATACTTTGTTATGACAAATCTTATTATTTTCAACCGACCTCACATAACCATCATAATCACCAAATTCTATTCCAATGTTATTATTCGAAATTGTACTGTTTGTAATATTAAATCCTTCAAAAAACGCCTTTATCCCTGTAACATTATCCTCAATTATGCAATTGTCTACTTGCCCTCTTCCTCCATAAAGCGCTACGCCTGCGTGGTTCCTGAAGGTTGAGTTATATACACTTATCCGCTCTGTCTCATATAATCCGTATTCATTGTTTAAAAACACACAGTTCGTGACTATCTTATCGGCATTTCTCAGACAATAGGTGTTATTGGTAAACAGACAACTGTCTACCGCGGCATTGTCTCCTGAATATCCTCCCATGGCGGTTATATTATTACTAAACCTGGAATTTCTCACACTTACATTCCCTCCCCAGCAACATGACTCCTCAATTGCTGCCGAAGCATATAAAAACTTACAGTAACTGAATGAAGCACTAGCTCCCATATCACTTTTTACTTCTATGCCCCTCCAGCTGCCCTTTATTGGCGATGAGGCCGATGTAAATGTTATGGAGTCACCCGCAGCTCCTTCTGCTATAAGTGTCCCCCTTACCTCCAGCCTTACTCCGCTACTAAACCGCACTTCTACTCCTGATTCTATTTTAAGAGTATCATCAGGGAATACTATATAATTTGTTTCTATAATATACGGACTTTTGGCCAGCGTCCATATGCACATATTATTAATATTTGTCTTGTCTATTTTTTTTATTACCGAATCGCAGAATTCATCTAAAATATCATAGCTGACTAATCCCCTTGTAAAATATGAGGTGTCAGGATCATACCCGTCAAGAATCTTATCTTCTATTATGGCCGAATCAGTTGTACACCAGCAATTACCATATACATCTATATTCCTGTCACTGTTGTTTATTATGTTGAACGTTCTGTTATTGCATATCTCATTATTGGCTAAAGGACTTAAATACCCGTCATAGTCACCAAGTTCTATTCCAATGTTATTATTCGAAATTGTACTGTTTGTAATATTAAATCCTTCAAAAAACGCCTTTATCCCTGTAACATTATCCTCAATTATACAATTGTCTACTTGCCCTCTTCCTCCATAAAGCGCTACGCCTGCGTGGTTCCTGAAGGTTGAGTTATATACACTTATCCGCTCTGTCTCATATAATCCGTATTCATTGTTTAAAAACACACAGTTCGTGACTATCTTATCGGCATCTCTCAGGCAATAGGTGTTATTGGTAAACAGACAACTGTCTACCGCGGCATTGTCTCCTGAATATCCTCCCATGGCGGTTATATTATTACTAAACCTGGAATTTCTCACACTTACATTCCCTCCCCAGCAACATGACTCCTCAATTGCTGCCGAGGCATATAAAAACTTACAGTAACTGAATGAAGCATTTGCTCCCATATCATTTTTTACTTCTATGCCACTCCAGCTGCCCTTTGATGACGATGAGGCCAATGTAAATGTTATAGAGTCACCCACAGCTCCATCTGCTATAAGTGTCCCCCTTACCTCCAGTTTTACTCCGTTATTAAAGCGAATTTCAACCCCGGATTCAATTGTAACAATACCATCCGGAGTTATTGTTAGATTACTGTTAACTAAATAAGGACTATATTGCTCTGATAATAAAGAATCGGAATTAATTATCCCGCTAATCTGTGTCTGAGCACTCAATAGTTGCAAACTTGCGATAAAACTTAGCAGCAGAATTATTTTCTTCATAACAAAATAAGTATATGTATTATCTTATAGATGTTTACCAGCAACGAAAAGTTGCGTCTCATTATTTTTAATTGCCCCAGGCTATTAACATAAAATAATAGTTTTAACGGAAATATATTTCCTTTCTGTAATAGACTATTTATAGCATAAGATTAGTATTGTTCCAAATTTAATTTACAATAGATATTATACTCAAAAATAAATAAAACAGGCTTCAAATCAAATGATTATTTATTAATGCACAGTATTAATTGACAGACAAATTACTATTATTGATAAATGCAAATTGTTATTCCTATACCTGGAGATTTATAACCACAGATATTGACAATAATCTTATATTTTTGTAGTTTAACCAATTATATGATTAAATTTTTAAACCAGCTCGATACCGGCATATTCCTGTTCCTGAACAGCCTTCACTCACCTTTCTGGGACAAAGTGATGTGGTTTGTCAGCGGAAGAATAGAGTGGATTCCTCTTTATCTGGTACTGGCAGGCTGGGTAATATACAAATTCAGATGGAGGGCCGTAGCAATCATTATATTTGCTATACTGCTGATAATCGCTAGTGATCAGACCAGTGTACACTTGTTTAAAGAGGTATTCCACAGACCAAGACCATGTAAAAACATTGACATACAGCATCTCGTGCACCTGGTAAATGAATACTGCAGTGGCGCATACGGATTTGTATCAAGTCATGCAGCCAATACTTTTGCACTTGCCACCTTTACAGGTCTTCTATTCAGAAATAAAATATATTCATGGTTTATTTTTTTCTGGGCAGCGGTTGTTTCATATAGCAGGATATATCTGGGAGTGCATTATCCGGGAGACGTTCTTGGAGGTTTGTTGTTAGGTATTGGACTCGGTATATTGTTTTACTGGTTGTATGCCCTGATCACAAGGTCTCAGGTTTTTTCAGGCTTCAAGATAAAAACCAGGAAATAAGAATAAAAATATCGAATTATCTGGTTTCTTCCTCCTCCTGTTTTATGCTTACCATATATTCAGCATCTAACAAAATCATACTATCCAGGGAGATTCCTTTTTCTAAGGCTTTGGATTTCACTTTTTCAAGCCATTCCGGACTATTCATTATTAGACACTTATAATATTCAACCTGTGATGTGGTAATCTTTTTCCTTTCTTTATTACGGGCAAGTAATACTTTCCTGTAATCAACATCTAAAATATAACGTTTTATTTCATTCGATATTAAGGCGTTTAGGTGTGTTGTAGGATGGCCATTACCATGTATAGCATAGTGATCAGGTTCATAAGTTGAAAATGTTGTATCCTTTTCCACTAATTCGAGATCATAAATATAAGGCACATTATTAGCATCAAAATAGTCTATTAAAAAGAGTGATCTCCACTCGGACTTGTCATGGTGCAGCGGGTGAAAAAGTAAAACAACAAAATCAATCTCCGATTTCCTTAATCTTTCAAACGCTTTATCGAGGATCAACTTATTTATGGATTTTATTTTTTCAATATAATCTTTTTCTCTTATTTCATCTTTTTTAAAAGGATTAAGAACACTGTTTCTGAATTTATTATACAGGTATGATCTTATTTTCGGCCGGTTTTTCCTAAAATACTCACTGGAAGGTTGGTTTATCGGTACTCCCTGCAATTGCAGTCCGCTGTCCGTTTCAACAAAATAGGGTTTTTGTGCATCCCGCACTGAAAGCATGCATCTGTCCATGTCAGTGGTTAGCAGGCTAAACACTACAAATGGTTTATTATACTTGTCTACCGTTTCGTTCATTAAAAGGTAGATCTGATCCACTCCATAAGCTCCGACTCCGTAATTAAGCAAATAATACTCTTTTGCGAAATCATTATCCTCATTTAATATGTCCTGAAAGCACTTTGACTGATATACACACATAGCAAACGAATTCCCGTAAAGAAGAACGGGCCTTTTATTCCCGACCTTATTACTGTCATTATGAACCAGTGTTTTTTTATTAAAGTTAATTATCCATCCCAAAAGAGGATGAGGATCTTCATTTTTATATCTTTTTTTTTTAAAAATATAGTTTAGTTTCCAGTAGTCATCGTCATAAAAATCCTCAGGAACATGTCTTATATAATTCGAGTAATATGAAGGTTCCCTTAAAAAATTAAAAGCTTTGGCATTTCCAAAAAGCATCCACCGGAAAATATATTCGGCAACTATAAGAGTTATTATTATAGAAAATAACAACAATACAATATTTCCGAGACAGGATTTTTTCATAAATAGTTTTTATTTCAGACTAAATTTTATCTTAATATTGATTCGCCTGATTGAAAAAATATATACAACTATATTATAGTTAAGTATTGATAATAAGCAGTTATGCAATTATCCTTAATTATCAAAATACCAACAATTTGCTAAATTAATAAAAATTGTAAAAATTTATTTATAACCTGTTAATTCTTAAGGCATTGATCTTCCGGGAGTTAAAATAAAAATGCAAAATTACTGCAATTAAAACAGAAAAGTTAAGGATACTAAAAATCCACATAACGTTAACCATACCTGTAATGTCTTTTAAATAACCTATTATCAGGTTTCCTACAGTTTGTCCCATGCCAAAATAAAAACCCCAGATTATTGACTGTGCTATAGCATACCTGCCAGCAGGTAATAATTGATGAATATATTCTACTACACCTACAAGGAAAAATGAAAGGGTAATACCCTGCAAAATTCCCAGTAATAATCCAAGAGGTACAGAAGGAAAAAGGCCATAAAGGAACATCCTGATAACCATGACTATTAACGAAATAATTATTATCCTTCTGGCTCCGAACTTACGCATTAGCCTCTCGCCGATTATAAAAAAGGGCAATTCACTGAATGCCTGTATAGCATATGCAAAACCAATTATCCTGTTATTCGCCTGCAGTTCAGTAAAATAAAGATTAATATATGAATAAACAGGTGCACATGTAAGGCCATAGATTATAAGAATAATGATAAAAACAAACAGTTGTTTATTTCTTAGAAGATATCTGAGATCAAATGGCTGAAAATTAGATTTGTATATGATCTTTTTTTTACGTGGAAACTTCAGAAAGATAATAACTGTTAGAAAAAAGATTGTTGATACTGGAAAAATATAATCTACTGCTATGTGAATAAATAAAAATCCTCCGAGAATAGATGCTATTGCCCATCCGAATGAGCCCCAGAACCGCAGCTTGCCGTAATTATACAAGTTACTGGTTTTTGAAAACTGGACTGCCAGGGCGTCAGTTAGTGGTCCCAGAGGATGATGAAATACACTGAGCAGTAATATATAAAATATTACAAATCCGAATGCCTGAATTTTCCCCAGGAAAAAAATTATAATTGCTGTTGCAAGGCATACCCATCCTAATGTTAAACGTATTCCCTGTTTATCAGCTATGAATCCCCAAAGCGGGACAATCAAAAATATGGTTGACTGATACAGGGCATTTATCAAACCAATCTGAGCCCCTGTAAACTGATTCTCCTCCAGAAAAACGTTGTAATAAACCCTCCATATGGCAAAACCCATATAAAGAAACAGATAAATTGACTTTATTCGCGTACCTGTCATAAACCTGTTAATTTGGTATCGGCCAGATTTTCTATTGCATCCCTTGTCAAACGAAAGACTGTCCATTCATCCATAGAAACAGCCCCAAGTTTTTTGTAAAATTTTATTGAAGGTTCATTCCAGTCCAGTACTGCCCATTCCATCCTGCCACATTTTCTTTCCCTTGCTATACGCGCTAAATAGATTAAAAACGCCTTGCCAAAACCTTTTCCGCGATGTTCCTGTCTCACATAAATATCTTCAATATAAAGTCCCGGCCTTCCCATAAAAGAAGAATAGTTATAAAAGAATAAAGCATATCCGACAGGTTTATTATCGTAGTAACCAATCACTACTTCTGCAGTCTTGTTCTTTCCAAAAAGGGTACCTTTCAAATCTTCTTCAGTTGTAACCACTATGTCCAGCAGCTTCTCATATACTGCAAGTTCTTTAATTAGTTTTAAAATTAATGGAGTCTGGTTCACAGTTGCCGGTCTGATTTCTAAATTGTTGATTTTCATCGTCAAATCATTAACTTATTATTTATAATAATGCATTAAATATATAATTTGTCAGATTATTAATGAAAATTATCACTACCATTTTGAAATAATTGTTTTTTTCAGTGTATGTGAAAATTTGTCTACCATATAAAAACAATAGTCCACCCGTTTGAAACAAATATTCCTGATTATTGTTATATTAGACAAAATAAGAATAAAAAGCAATAATTATGTACATCTATAGAATTCTAAAGCTGGTTTTATTACTGAATATTATATTATTCCTGTTTGCAAACAATGCAATTAGCCAGCCTCCTTCACACGATCCTACACATATGGTAAAAGATGGCGACAGGTATTGGATTTTTACAACAGGTATTGGAATCTGGAACATGTCTTCTGACACGTCCGACTTTTCCAGTTGGCAGGCTGAACCACTAGTTTTTCCTTCAGGCACCTGGCCAGATTGGGTTGACGATTATGTTCCTGGTTTTGATGGTAATTTCTGGGCGCCTGAAATTATTTATATGAACGGGAAATGGCATTTATATTATTCCTGCTCCTCATGGGGTTCTCGGCAATCTGCCATAGGTGTGGTTGCTTCACCTTCAATTGCTGACCCTTTATGGGAAGACCAGGGAATGGTTGTTCACTCAGATAATTCAAAAAACTGGAATGCTATTGACCCTGATATTTTTAAAGATAATGAAGGTAAAGTATGGCTATTATATGGTTCTTACTGGGACGGCATTTTTATTACCGAACTTGATTCAACTACAGGCAAACCTATAAATCCAGATAGTCTGCATCACGCAGCCAATAACCGCTGTGAAGCCGGACATTTGGAATCACATGGCGATTATTATTACCTGTTCTTTAACCGTGGAGCTTGCTGCAGTGGTATACACAGCACTTACCATATTTTAATGGGACGTTCGGCCAGTCCAACCGGCCCCTTTTATGATAAGGATAGTGTAGCTACAAATAACAGAGGTGGTACAGTCTTCCTTCACTCAGATGGCCGTTATATCGGCCCTGGTCATTTTGGGTATGGTGAAGACAAGCTAACATACCATTACTATGACGGAGCAAGTGGTGGAGCTGCCAAACTAAAGGTTGCCAGCCTTGAATGGGGTGAAGATGGCTGGCCAATAGCGGTATATAACCGTTCCTTAGGTATTAATGATGGCATCTATGTTATAACCAACAACAATAGCAAAAAAGTACTTCAACTTGAAAATGGCGATACCTTAAACGGTACCAATGTAGTGCAGTATACCGAAACAGGAGATACTAGCCAGCATTGGGAAATAACATATATAGGGGACGGGTACTATAAAATATCACCGGTTCTTTCCCCTGATAAAGCCCTTGAAGTTAATGAATGTTCTACATCGGATGGCGCCAATGTGCAAATCGGTAAATATGAGGAAAAAGAATGCCAGCAATGGTATGTTGCTTTTATGGGCGCTGGAGTATATAGGATAATGGCACGTCATAGCCGCAAAGCCCTTGAAATTATAAATGCCTATACAACTGACGGGGCAAATGCACAGCAATGGCCATACAATGAGCATCAAACCCAGCGCTGGACAGTAAAAGAACCAACAGTTATAAGTACAATCAGGCCAAATATTCATGAACAGGAAGGATTTTATATATATCCCAACCCGTCAGAAGGAAATTTTGAAATTGAATTATTACATCGTACGGGAAACCAGGAAATTAATCTTGATATTTTTAGTATTGATGGCAAACTGGTCTATAGCAATACATATAAAAATACAGGCACTATCGCATTTACGAATCTTCTTAACAGCGGAATATACCAGGTAAAGATCACTACCGGAAACAAGGTAATGACCAAAAAACTTATAGTGAAATAGGGAGGTCTTAATACAATATTTAATACTGCCGGTTTAAATAATCCCTTTTTTAATTTATCTTCGATATTAAATATTGTAAAGCAATATTGTAACAAAATTTCATTTTTTCTGTTAAAATAAGTAGCAGGCAGGCAACTTTCTGAATAAAAGATTGTCTGTATTATTAAAATTATGATTTATGAATATCGCTAAAATAAAATATACAGCCTTTATATTGTTAACTATTATATTTATTATTAGTTCCTGTGAAAAAGATACCAGGAATGAAGAAGAAATAAAAGGTAACGTATATTTTTATTTACTCAAATCATACAAAACCAGAGATAATAGTTCCGAGATAATTATCAGTACTGCACAAATTGCTAATAAGCCTTTAATTGATTATAAAGAAATCATTTCTTATAATTCAAATTTATCTGTGTATAATATTTCCAAAAAGTCCAGGGAAAAAATTCTAAGTCTTATAACACAGGTATCAGGACCGGCATTTGTAGTAACCATTGATAAAAAGATTATTTATGCAGGATATTTCTGGCCTGTTACTTCATCTGCATCATGTGACTGGACAAATATAGATCCTCTGTTTATTGATTTCTGGGATGGTCTGAAAGTAATGCCGGGTGATAACTGGGATAAAACTAATCCTGGAAATGACAGCAGTCTGATAGAAATCTTTAAGCGGGATAAAAAACTTATAGACTAATTACGTCTTCCTGCTATATCAATTAATTATCCTGATATATTTTTCTTCCTGAAATTTTAGTCTCATTTTCTTTTATTACTAACTGATATTTTTCTTCCTCAGACTTAATTAGCAGCCATTAAAAACAAGCAGCATTTAAAAGTATAATCACGATTAAAGAAAATATAACATTTCTGCATAGATTATGATAATCCAATTATCAAAACAAATTACTTATATTTACAGTTTTGCAGACTATTATTTATCCATAAAAATCCAGAATAATGCATAAGAAAATCTGTTTTATACCGGTCATTTGTTTAATTATTCTCCTCATAGCTTTAAATACCTCTGCACAGAACATTACCCCTCAACAAAACGGTGATCTTTATTCTTTTCAGATTGCAGATATGTATTTCGAAGTCGATCAAAGTTTCGGGGGCAGGATATCTTCCTTAAAACTGGGAGATAATGAAGTTATGTTTGTTGACAGGGACTATGCCGATCCTATTCTGTGGGGGTCAACTTTATGGCCGGCACCTCAAAGTGTCTGGGGATGGCCACCATCCACTACACTTGATAGTGATCCTTATTCCGGAGGGATCTCAGGTAATTATGTTATTCTGACAAGTGAGGTTGATCAGAATTCAAATCTGAGGTTTAAGAAAACATTTTTTGCCAGTGAACAGGACACTTCTGTTACTATTATATATACCCTCATAAATGAAGGACTGGATACAGAAAATGATGCTGCATGGGAAGTAACGCGTGTTCCTTCAGGAGGAATATCTTTTTTCCCAGCAGGTGAAGGTTCAGTTACCGGGAATTTTGCCGGTTATGTTGAAACACTAAACAATGTATCCTGGTACGATTATGAAAGTTCTGACCCCGGGAGCAGAAAATTTTTCAGTGACGGTAGTAATGGATGGTTTGCACATGTTAATGATGATTCAATTTTATTTATAAAACAATTCAAAGATGTGCATCATGACAGCGTTGCGCCTGGTGAAAATGAAATTGAACTCTGGTTAAATGGAGATCATGCATATATTGAGCTTGAAAACCAGAGTAAATACTATTCAATTGCCCCCGAAGATTCTATTCTATATGAAGTAAAATGGTACCTTCGACAAATACCGGGAGACATGGATATTTCCACAGGCAGTATTGAACTTGTAAATTATATAACAAATGTTACAGGAGCAGAGCCTGTTATATCTACTGGTCAACCCGCTTATAAAAGCCTGAGCCGTAATATTTATACTATCTCTGATTCTCATACCGGATATACGGCTTTTAAAAACTTACCTGCCGGTACATTTATAGTAGAAATGTTTGATATTACAGGAAAATTATTAAGAGCAAAAAAAATTACTCCAGGAAATAATTATTTGTTTGTAGGTGACCTTCAACCCGGCATACATATCTATGTAATATATAACGAATTAATCACAACCTCGGGCAAACTGGTCATTGAATAATATTAAATTTATTAAAGATGCCTCTGAATGGCTTCAGAAATATTTGGTTATTAATAAAATTAAAAATCATGAAAAACATAATTTTACTAATAGCGCTGGGAAGTTTAATTATTAATTCTGCATTTACCCAGATAATTGAAGGAGAAGAGCAACTGGGAACACAAACGGCTGACAGTTTAGAGGGTTGGAAAAGAGGAGGAATAATTACATTAAACATTTCCCAGACATCCCTGACAAATTGGGCAGCAGGTGGACAAAATGCTTTTTCGGCAAACGGACTTATTAGTCTCTTTGCCAATTATAAAAAAGGTAAAAGTTTGTGGAGCAATTCCCTCGATATTGGCTATGGTACTCTTAAACAAGGGAAAGATAAGGACTTTATAAAAACAGATGATAAAATCGACCTGCTGTCAAAGTACGGAATAAAGGCTGCTGAACACTGGTATTACGCAGCACTGTTTAATTTTAAAACTCAAATGACAGCAGGTTATAATTACCCTAATGATTCGGTAAAGATATCCGCTCTTTTTGCTCCAGCTTATATACTTGGGTCGTTAGGTATGGATTATAAACCCATTGATGATTTTAGTGCATATATCTCTCCTGTTACATCAAAAATTACAATTGTAAGTGACCAGGATCTGGCAAACCAGGGGGCTTTTGGTGTTGCCCCTGCTGAATATGATGACCTTAATGTACTTATAAGTGAGGGGGAGAGAGTCCGCTTTGAGTTAGGAGGGTACCTAAGGCTGGAATATAGAAAAGAACTGATGGAAAACATTACCGTATTAACAAAGCTTGATTTATTCAGTAATTACCTGGATAATCCCCAAAATATTGATGTTGGCTGGGAAACCCTTATTACAATGAAAGTAAACAAATATATCTCAGCAACTTTAACTACACATCTTATTTATGACGACGACATTGACATAAGTGTTGATACAAATGATGATGGAATAGCTGACGAAATAGGCCCCAGAACGCAATTCAAAGAAGTGCTGGGCATTGGCTTTTCTTATAACTTCTAATTCAAGCACTTAAAAAAAACAAATTGCTTTAATACCGCTTACTAAAAAATTCATATAAAAATCGTACTGATTCGTAACTTTTTTTTGATCTCAGGCATTGTTTATTTATAAATTAGTTACCGGCAAGTTCTAAATATGATAAACATAGAGGCTCAATATCTTCCACTTAATATGAATCGTTAATGTATAAATTTTTAAATATTAATTAAAACAAATTAAAATGCCTACTTATAATGCTGTAAACGATACCAGAAAGATCCTGTTAAACGGATCAGGTATCTTAAAAAACGAATCTATCGAGAATATCTCTTATTTTAGCGCTTTTGAGGGAATCTCTGAAGTTAAACTAATGGATAAAAGAGCCTATACTTTAGGAATGACAATGGCGGAGCTTGAAGCCAGTTTACCTGAATTGTTTTTCTTTCGTTGCAGCCGTTCACACATTATTAACCTGCTTAAGGTATATAAAATCACATTTAATCATGAATGTAATATAATAATGGAATGCGGTGCAATAATAAGACTATCAAGAAGAAGAAAGGTAGGATTTACATTAGCAATGAATAAACTATTGAAAAGTCATGTTCAGAACGCTTATAATTTTAATTAATATATTTTATACAACACATTAATTTATTATTATAATATCAAATTATTCTTAAAAAAGTATTGCTTATGACCAGATTTCCCACAATAGTTGATAAATTCTGGCATATGGTTAATTAATTAAAACGTTTTTTTCTTTTATTTTTTGGCTTAATTACTTATCTTGTCAATTATTAATTAAACTAATAACTATGAATAAAGGTCAATTAATTGATGCTATTGCTAAAGGAAGCGGTCTAACCAAAGCTGCTAGCGAAAAAGCATTAAATGCTGCCTTAAAAGCAATAACTGGTGCCCTCAAAAAAGGTCAGAGAGTAGGATTAGTTGGTTTCGGTTCTTGGAAAGTAGTTCAGAGAGCTGCACGTAAAGGTAAGAACCCACAGACAGGAGCTGTCATTAATATTCCTGCCAAGAAGGTAGTAAAATTCAAAGCTGGTGCTGATATGAGTTTATAGTTTATGTGATGAATCAGATATGCTGAGAAAAGGCTGTCTCAAAAGGGCAGCCTTTTTTGTTAGGTATTAAATATTATCGTTTTTCAAAGGTAAGTCAACCCTTAAAAGTGAACCCTCTTCTCTCTGGATATTTATATTATGATGCTTTACTATCTTTAACATGGCATAATTTTCACTCAATATATAACCTGTTAAATTGCTTATATTATTTCTCTTTGCGTGTTCGATTAACAGGTTAAATAAAATTGTACCAAGTCCCTGGTTTTGAAATGAGTCCGCGACAGTTATTGCATACTCTGCCGAACCGGGATTATCGATTAGTCTAATGTATCTGGCCACTCCTATGGCACGTTTTGATGGTTTTTCAATAGCAAAAGCAATCATCGCCACATGATTTTTATTATCAATATCTGTTAAATACTTTAAATATTTATCTGAAAGACTCCTGGGCGGTGAAATAAATCTAAAATATTGTGATTTATAAGACAGCTCTTTATATCCTTTCTCTATATATTCCTTGTCTGATTGTTTCAGGAAACGTACAAAGACTATTGTTCCGTTTTTCAATGTTGTCTTATGTATATATTTATTCATAAACAGCTGATATTGTTGATATGATTTATTATAATGAATGTATTATGTCTATTCCTTTAATATTAAGTGCCAAATTAATATTAAAGTTCATAATTTTGCTTATATATCATCATTAAGAATGAAGAAACTTAAACTTAGGGGACGTGAACTTGAGAAAATAGGTTTTCCTCAGGGAGAATTGATTAGTCTGACAATTAATCTGGTTCATAAGCATTTCAGAAGGAGTAATAAAGCTGAAGCCTTAGTACTGCTTAAAGAGCTTATCCAATATCCCGCTAAATATAAAAATGATCCGAAATTCGGACAAATAAGCAATATGCTGCTATCCGGAAATAAAATTAAACCTATACAGAAACCAGAGCAAATCAAACTTGAGCAAATTTCGAAAGAATATGTAATTTATGGTCAGTCACAAATTGAACAGGAAGCTCTTAACCAGATGGACACAGCCATGCGACTTCCAATAACAGTCAGGGGAGCCCTGATGGCCGATGCCCATAGCGGTTACGGATTACCAATTGGAGGAGTTCTGGCCACAAGCAATGCCATTATTCCTTACGGCGTTGGAATGGATATTGGCTGCAGAATGTGCCTGTCAGTTTACAATTTACCCCCTTCTTTTTTAGATAAAAACAGAAATCTATTAAAGTCAATCTTAAAAGAAAATGTAAAATTTGGAACTGATGAATTTCCGGGAAGAAAAGAACATGAAGTACTTGAAAGAAAAGAATTTAAAGAAATAAAAGTATTAAAACAACTGAAAGATAAAGCTTATAGCCAGCTTGGTACATCGGGAAGCGGTAACCACTTCGTTGAATTTGGTATTGCTGACATACCTTTAGAAAAGAATGAATTTAATATTGCGGGAGGTAAATATCTTGCAGTACTTTCTCACTCAGGATCAAGAAATTTTGGCGCAAGCATTGCCAGGCATTACACCAGCTTAGCAAAGGGAAAATGCAACCTCCCGAAAGGAGCTCAAAACCTTGCCTGGCTTAATCTTAATGAAGAAGAAGGAATTGAATACTGGCTCGCAATGAATCTTGCAGGTGATTATGCTGCTGCCAATCACCAGATAATACATCAAAGAATCTCAAGAGCCCTGAGTGAAAAACCAGTAATACGCGTTGAAAATCACCATAATTTTGCATGGAAAGAAAAACTTGAGGATGGAACCGATGTAATTGTCCACCGCAAAGGTGCTACTCCTGCAACAAAAGGAATACTGGGCGTGATCCCCGGTTCTATGATCTCACCTGGATTCATTATTAAAGGTAAAGGCAACTGGCCATCAATAAATTCCGCATCACATGGAGCAGGAAGATTATTATCACGCTCCAAGGCAAAAGAACGTTTCTCAAAAAAGATCCTGTCCGAAGCCCTGAATAAAGCCGGCGTTGAATTAATGGGCGGGGGTATGGATGAAGCACCGGGCGCCTATAAAGACATCCACAAAGTAATGGAATATCAGAAAGAACTTGTTGACATTATCGGAATTTTTTATCCTAAAATTGTAAGGATGAGCAGTGACTGACCTAATCCTCTGATTAATAATATTATATCTCAAGTTCGGAAAAAATCTTCTAATTTAATTTGTTAAAAATTTGCATTTATCATACTAATATATTAATTTTATACGATATTTGTTTATTTATACTTTATTCGTATATTTTTTTATGCACTGTATATACAATGGATAATCCTAAAAAACAGCAAATAGTGAGTACTGCCAGGGATCTTTTCTGGAAATTCGGATTCAGGCGTGTTTCAATAGAGGAGATTTGCAGAGAAGCCAATGTCAGTAAGATGACCTTCTACAAACATTTTAAAAATAAAGATGAACTTGTAAAGTATATTATTGATCTTATTACAGGAATTGCTATGAAAAAGTACAGGGAGATAATGGACAGTAATATGCCATTCATTCAAAAGGTTGAGAAGAGTATTCAATTAAAAATGGAGTCAAGTGATGAAATGAGCCAGGAATTTTTTGACGATTTTCATAAAAATGCCAGTCCGGAACTCCGCGAACATTTTAATAAACTTGTCCGCGCAAACTTACAGGCTATACAGAATGATTATATAAAGGCCCAGAAAAAGGGAGATGTAAGACCTGATATTAATCCGCAGTTTATTTTATATTATCTGGATAAAATATTAGAGATGGCCAAAGATGAAAATCTTATGAAAATGTATAAATCTCCGCCAGATTTGATTAATGAATTAACAAGATTTTTCTTTTATGGGATTTTACCCCGGAAAACATAGCACCCCGAGTCAATGAAAAAATTTGTCTGCATATTATTCTTATCAAGATTTATTTGTGTGAGCTTATTTGCTCAACATATTACTACTGAAGGACAAATAAATTCATGGCTGTCAGTTAATCCCGGACATGATTTTAAGGTCCGTGCAGGATTAAGGTTTATTCCGTCTTTTACAATTGAAAAACAGGCAAAAAAAATAAAGTATGATTCGGAAATATCTGTAAATACTTATGGTACAATAGATTTTAATAATAAAGGAACTGAATTAAACGGAGATTTTAAACCCTACCGGCTATGGTTAAGAATGTCAACGGATCAGTTTGAGCTAAGAGCCGGACTCCAGAAAATAAATTTTGGATCAGCAACAATGTTACGTCCTCTAATGTGGTTCGACCGCATTGATCCCCGTGATCCCCTGCAACTTACTGACGGTGTCTATGCTATACTGGCAAGATATTACTTTCTGAATAATGCCAACATCTGGTTATGGGGTTTGTATGGTAATGAAACCACAAAAGGATGGGAAATCATTCCCGCTAATAAAAAACGTCCTGAATATGGGGGTCGCCTGCAATTTCCTGCCTTAAAAGGAGAAATGGGAATATCTTTTCATAACCGTGAAGTGGACTACAGTAAATCAATTATAGATACAACTATTACCAGTCTTAATAACTCAAATGAAAACAGGCTGGGATTGGATGGCAGATGGGATATTGGAATTGGCTTATGGTTTGAAAGTACATTATTGCATCAGGATATACCGAAAATTCACTTGCCCTGGCGAAAACAGATTAATATAGGGATTGATTACACTTTCGGAATAGGAAAAGGATTGAATGTAATAAATGAATTCCTGTGGGCTTCAGCCTCACAAAGTGCTTTCAAGTTCAAAAACAGTATTTCATTTTCTGCCCTGGCCCTAAGATACCCTATTGGATTACTGGATAATATTACAGCAATGATCTATTACGACTGGACAAATAATGACTGGTACAGGTTTATTAACTGGCAGCGACAGTACGACAAAATAAGTCTTTACTTAATGGTATTCTGGAATCCTGATGAATTTGGTATTTATCAGAATCTGGAGGAAAACAATCTATTTACAGGAACCGGACTTCAATTTATGTTTGTTTATAATTACTAGCATGAATAATATTTTAGTTAACTTACATTAATAAAATAAATATGGAAAACAATAAAATCATAAGACTTGAAGGTGTAAAAAAATATTTTCCTATCGGAGGAGGAAAGTTCACAGCCTTAAATGGTATTACCCTTACATTTGGAGAAGGAGAATTTACTGGTTTTGTTGGGCCCAGCGGTTCGGGAAAAACAACACTTTTAAATATAATTGGGTCTCTTGACACTCCTTCTGAAGGAAAAGCACTGGTACTTAACAGGGATATTGGTGCATTATCGGCTATAAAGGCAGCGATACTCCGCAGAGAACATCTGGGATTCATATTTCAAACCTACAATCTTTTACCTGTTTACACTGTGTTTGAAAATGTTGAATTCCCGTTGTTACTTTTTAATATGAGCAGCACTGACAGGAAAAAAGCCGTACTGGACGCCCTTAAATGGGTTGGATTATTGGATAAAATAAAATCCAGACCTGCACAATTGTCAGGTGGAGAGTGTCAGCGGGTAGCAATCGCAAGAGCTATGGTTAAAAAACCTAAGATTGTTCTGGCTGATGAACCAACAGCAAATTTAGATTCTGAGAACTCACATCATATTTTGCATACAATGGAAAATCTTAACAAAGATTTGAAGACTACGTTCATTTTTGCAACTCATGATGATAAAGTAATCAGGTATTTGAAAAGAAAAATTCTTCTTAAAGATGGCAAAGTAACTGCTGATGAAATTATCACCAAATAGTTAAGGAGGACAAAATTATGTTAGCAATAAAATTAGCCTATCGAAACCTTATTGGTGCAGGCCTGCGAACCTGGCTCAATGTATTTGTATTGTCCTTTGTTTATGTACTAATTATCTGGCACTACGGTATTATTGATGGTTGGAATTATCAGGCCAGAAAGGATATGCAGGCCTGGGAAGTTGGAAATGGGGAATACTGGCACCAGAATTATGATCCTTACGATTTCTTTACACTGGAAGAAAGTCATGCTCAAATTCCTGAAACATTTAAAAAAGCAATGGCAGAAGGAACGATTACACCTGTTTTAATAACTCAGGGGTCAGTTTATCCTGAGGGCAGAATTCAGAGTATGATATTAAGAGGAATTGAACCTGGTCAAAAAGTGCTTGCCCTGCCAACTGAAGAAATGAATGTTGAATCGGAAGAAATACCTGTGATTATTGGTCGAAGAATGGCCAAAAATTGTAAATTAAAAGAAGGCGATATAACCACAATCAGATGGAGAGATGTAAATGGAACCTTTGATGCAACAGAGGTGAAAATTGTAAAGGTGTTTAATTGTAATGTTCCAAATGTTGATGCCGGGCAAATGTGGATCCCGATAAAAAAATTGCAGGAAATGATGCAATCTCCTGATGAAGCAACCATATTCATCTTTGGTGAAAATTTTGAAATAAATGAGAATGTACCAGGCTGGGAATATAAAAGCCAGGATTCCCTGATGACCGAAATGGATGAAATTATAAAAATGAAAAAAGTCGGAGGTTCTTTTCTTTATCTCGTTCTGATTCTTTTAGCTATGCTTGCAATATTTGATACGCAAGTACTTTCGATATTCAGGAGACAAAAGGAAATAGGTACTTATATTGCCATGGGAATGACCAGAAAGCAAGTGGTGAGTCTTTTTACAGTGGAAGGTGCGATGCATGCTATATTGGCCATTATAGTAGGGGCCATCTATGGAGTTCCTTTTCTGTTATGGCAAATAAAAACGGGATTTAGCATGCCTGCCGGAACAGATGATATGGGACTTTCAATTGCAGAAAAAATCTTTCCGGTTTATGGAGCCGGACTCATAGCAGGCACAATACTTTTAGTATTAATCATAACTACAATTGTGAGTTATATGCCGGCCCGTAAAATATCTAAAATGAATCCCACTGACGCAATAAAAGGAAAAATACAATGATACGTTTTTTATTTAAAGGATTATTAAGAGACAAGAACCGCAGTATGCTGCCGGTTATTGTTGTTACTGCAGGTGTTGCACTTACTGTACTGATGCATTGTTATTTTACTGGCATAATGAGAGACACGATTGAATTTACAGCAAAATATTCATCCGGTCATGTAAAAATAATGACTCGTGCTTATGCTGAGAATAAAAATCAGGTTCCAAACGATCTGGCATTATTAGGAGTAAGTGAATTAATTAGCAACCTGCAGAATGATTACCCGAAAATGGAATTTGTTCAACGTATAAATTTTGGTGGTCTGCTGGATTCTCCTGACGAGAATGGAGAAACTAAAAAACAGGGTGTTGTATCCGGTATGGCTGTCGATTTACTTTCAGAAGACACAAAAGAGATAGAGAGACTTAATCTGGAAGGAGCATTAAGAAAAGGACGGTTCCCGAAAAAGCCGGACGAAGTATTAATAAGCGACGAATTTGCTGCAAAACTGGAAGTTGGGCCTGGTGACCAGGTTACGCTGATTACTTCTACCATGTATGGTGGAATGTCAATTCAGAATTTCACTGTTTCCGGAACCATAGAATTTGGAGTCCAGTTTATGGACCGCAGCGGTATGATTGCGGATATTACAGGAATTCAAAGTGCACTTGACATGTATGATGCTTGCGGTGAGATTTTGGGATTTCTGGATTCGCCAAATTATAATGATTTAGCAGCTATGAAAGTTGAAAATGATTTCAATGATAAGTACTCAAACCCTGATGATGAATTTTCTCCTGTTATGAGTAGATTGAAAAATGAAAGTATGATGGCTGGTTATTTTGAATTTGTAGACAGTTTTGTTGGGATTATAATTGGAGTTTTTATTCTTGCTATGTCTATTGTATTGTGGAATACCGGACTAATTGGAGGATTAAGACGTTATGGTGAGATAGGGGTCCGGTTAGCTATTGGCGAAAATAAAGGTCATATTTACCGGTCAATGATCTATGAAGCTATTTTAATTGGCCTTGTAGGTTCATTCTTTGGCACCCTTATTGGACTTGGATTTTCTTATTGGTTGCAGGAAGCAGGAATTAATATTGGTAATATGATGAAGAGTTCAAAGATGATGATGCCAAGTATTTTCAGGGCAAATATTACTACTCCTGCTTATTATCTGGGATTTATCCCGGGATTGTTTTCTGTGGTACTGGGGACCATGCTTTCGGGCATTGGAATCTATAGACGCAAAACAGCACAATTGTTTAAAGAGTTAGAAACTTAAATAAAATGAAACGATTAGTTATAATACTGTTCCTCATCCCAACAATAGTCAGGGCAGAGGAACCAACAGGAAAAGAAATCCTGGAAAGAATTGATAAAAATCTGGCGGCTAAAAGTACAATAACTACTTCCAAAATGATAATCCATGGAGCCCGGCAAACACGGACTATTGAAGCTAAAACCTGGGGCATTGGTGATGAAAAAGCATTTACAGAATACCTTGCTCCTGCCCGAGAAAAAGGAACAAAAATGCTTAAGCTGGAAGATAAGCTTTGGATATATTCACCAGGATCTGACAGAACAATACAGATTTCCGGACATATGCTCCGTCAGTCGCTAATGGGTTCTGATCTTTCTTATGAAGATATGATGGACAACGCGAAAATGCTTGAAAATTATGATGCTGGTGTTATTGGTTCAGAAGTAATTCAAGGAAGAGATTGCTGGATTGTTGAATTACAGGCAAAAACTGCTCAAGTGAACTACCAAATACGTAAATTATGGGTAGATAAGGATCGTTTTATTCCATTGAAAGAGGAATTATATGCAAAAAGTGGAAAACTTTTAAAAAGAATGGAACTTTTTGATATCATAAAAATAGATAGTCGCTGGTATCCAAAGAAAATTGTTTTTAAGGATATGCTGAAAACAGGTGACGGTACTGAATTTATTATTGATGATATAGAATTTGATCAGCAAATACCTGAATATATATTTACAAAAGCTTCGTTGAAGAAATAAGAATCTGGAGCTGATTTGCATACTGAATTTATTTACTATCAGATAATTGTTTTTTATGCAATTCGAACCTTCATATGTAAAACTTTATAAAACAGGTGAATTAGATAAAAGAATAAAAAACATTGCCGAAATTTATAAACGATGCACTATATGCCCGCAGAAATGTGAAATTGACAGAACTGTTTCCAGGGGAGGCAAGTGCAGAAGCAGCATACTGCCAACTGTATCATCAGCCAGTCCGCACTTTGGTGAAGAACCGCCTCTCGTTGGCTATTACGGCTCAGGTACAATATTCTTTACAAACTGTAATCTGCATTGCATTTATTGTCAGAATTACGATATTTCACAAATGGGTGATGGCAGGGAAATTTCTTACGAGCAGCTGGCAGAGCTTATAATTGCCCTACAAAATAAAGGTTGCCATAATATAAATTTCGTTACTCCAACACATATGGTTTACCCGATACTTCATGCACTCAAAATTGCAATAAAAAAAGGATTAAATATTCCCCTTGTATATAATTCCGGTGGCTATGAGTCAGTCGAGACACTTAAATTGTTAAATGGAGTATTTGATATTTATATGCCCGATTTTAAATATTACAATGAAAATTCCGGGTATACCCTTAGCAATGCGAAATCATATCCTCAGATTGCAGCAATGGCAATCAGTGAAATGTACCGCCAGGTAGGAGATTTGGAATTAAATAAAACCGGTATAGCCCGTCGTGGTCTGCTGATAAGACATCTTGTATTACCTGAACATACTGACGAATCAAAAAATATTATGGACTTTATAGCAACTTTGTCTAAAAATACTTATGTTAATATTATGGATCAATACAGGCCTGCATACCGGGCTGCTGAAAACTATAGCCTCACAAGAAGAATAACAGCTGAGGAGTATCAGGAAGTACTTGATTATGCAAAAAAAATAGGATTAAAAAGAGCGGATGATCATTAGCAGTATTTAAAATATTTAATCAGAGCTAATAACTTTTATCTTGAAAACACTAGGTATATGCAGTTCAAGAATAATAGAGGGAAAAACCGGGCCCGATAATCTGGGTTATGAAACGCGGAGTCTTTTTTATGAGGCTCAAAAAGTCTATAATAAAGTGTTTCTGATTGATCCGATGCATGTGACCTATGATTATTCAAAAGGGGCTAAAATGCCTGACGTATCTTATAATAATACACAGCTTAATGATCTTTCAACATTAATTGTCAGAAGTACTTCAGGCTGTGAAAAACCAATTTCTCTGCTGGCACGGACGCTTTATTTTTGTGGTTGCGATCTTATTGATCCTGTTAAAAGATTTAACGGCCTGAGCGCGGGAAAAATGTTTGATCCTTTAAAAGGATTTGCAAAATCAAATATGCCTGAAACAAGTATAGCATTTAATGAAACAACAGCAATACAGCTGGTCGAAAAAATTAACCGGAACAAGGGATTTCCGATAGTTGCCAAACCTGAAAAGGGAAGCAAAGGTGAGAAGGTATGCCTGCTGAAAAATAAAAATGACGCTTATAAGTATATTAATGACTATTTTAACAGTAAATTCAGTGATTCTGCTCTGCTCTTTCAAAAATATATTCATGTTAAAGATGAATTCAGGGCATTCATTATTGGAGACAAATTAATAGGACTGGTAAAAAAATTGGATATCGAAGGAAAAATTTCAAGGAATGCAGCACAGGGGGGAGTATTTATTAAAGCAAAAGATAATGAAGTTGCACGATTTATATTAAAAAATGTAAATACCAGGGGAATTGTTGGAGTTGATGCAGTAAGAGATGAACAGGGTAAACTATTTATACTGGAATCGAATAGATCTCCACAGTGGAGAAGCCTTGAACAGGCAACAAATATAAATGTAGCAGAAAGAATTATTGAATTTGCCTATAGGCGAGTAACTCGTAAATAATATATTTTTTCGAAATTTTACTATTCAATGAATAATGAACTGCTAAATAATGAGAATTTCAGAAAGGGTGCTTTAGATTATTTTTATTTACAGGACAGGAATTATCCCCAAAAAGGTACATTAAAACTGGTTGGAGACAGGTATAAATTAAGCGGTGACCAGAGAACAGTCTTATACAGGGGTATTTCATCAAAAAAACATTCAAATAACAGAAAAACAAGACTGGTAACAGATATAAAAGATAAAAACCTGTTTATAGATGGATACAACGTTCTGTTTACAGTATTAAACTACAGGCTTGGAAGATTAGTATTTATAAGCACCGATGGAATACTAAGAGATGCGGGATCGTTACATGGTAAAATTCGTAATGATGTACTTTTTTATGATTGTATCACTTTACTGTTTGATTTTTTTACAGTTAAAATCCCGGCATACTTAAATATATTCCTCGACTCGCCGGTCTCTCACAGCGCAAAACATAAGAATATTATTGATAAAGCTATGGATCATTACTCCTTAAACGGAAACTGTAAATTAGTTAAATCCCCCGACCTTGAAATAAAACAAAATTCTAAAGGCATAATCTGTAGCTCTGATACTGCTATCATAGACAGAACTGAAAATAATATTGCAGATATTCCAAGAGCAGTACTTGAAAAAAACTTCAGATGTAAACTATTTAAAATCGAGGATATTCTAAATCCAAAAATTGTTTGAAATGTACTTATATACCTTTTAATTGTTTATCAAGAAATTCAAGTATCCTGCCATATCCTTCAATCTCATTTTCTTTTTTAACAAATCCATGGCCTTCATCTTCAAAAAGGACATATTCAACATAAACTCCGTTTTTTCTTGCTGCTGCTACTATCTCATCCGACTCAACCTGTAATACTCTGGGATCGTTGGCTCCCTGAAGTACAATAAATGGTTTTACGATTTTATCCGCATGAAAAAGCGGTGAAATGCGGTAAAGTCTTGCCGAGTCTTCCACAGGATCTCCCATTTCTTCGTAGAGAGCTTTTTTAAATGCTTCCCACCAGGGCGGAATACTTTTTAATGTCCGTATCCAGTTAGTAACGCCAAATACATTTACTCCAACCTCAAATTCTTCCGGATGCAGAGTAAGTGCAGCCATTACCATAAAGCCTCCAAAAGACCCGCCAATAATACCAATCTTTGTTGTATCAACATAACCTGTTGATGCAAGGAAATCTTTTGCCTTAATACAATCCATAAGGTCTCCTTCCCCATGGTTTTTATTGTCCATCTTATAAAATGTCTTTCCGTAACCGCTGCTTCCCCTGTTGTTTACTGCCAGTAATACATACCCGTGGTTTACCAGAAACTGAATTACTGAAAAATATGAGAGGCGGGACTGACCGCCAGGTCCTCCATGCACCCATACCAGTGCAGGGGCAATACTGTCTTTTGATGCCTGATGAGGTTTATAAAGCACGGCAGGTATCTCTAATCCGTCAAAAGATTTGTAACGTATAACTTCGCCATCAACCAAATCATCACGATTAATCTCAGAATTGAGTGAATTAGTCAGCCTTTTAACATCATCCTTACTAAAATCGTATATGTATAAATCTCTCGGACTTTTAGAGCTGCCAATCCAGAATGTCATTAGCTCTTCACTCTTTGAAATATTAACAGAACTGATATCTCCCTGTTCAACCTTTGGAAATTTAATCTCTTTATTCTTCTTTGTATCAAAGACTTTTATTACAGTTTTTGCATCTTCATTTATTCCAACAACCCGGTACTTACCATTGTATGTGAGATATGTATACCATATATCCCAGTCATATTCAAGTATTTTCTCCTTTTCTCCGCTTTCAATATCATATTTCATAAGGTACATAAATTCACTGCCTTCATTTGTCAGGTAAAATAAAGTTTTACTATCAAGACTGAACCCGGAAGAATAATACTGAACATCACCAGTATGTGGTGAAATGTGTTTTAAAATGTCTTCTTCCCTCTCCCATAGATACATTTCATTATTATCAGTAGTAATAGGTTTTGTAAATACCACATACTTCTCATTACGGCTGATATCGTTAAAGTTATAACCGCTATCATTCTGATAAATCATCTGAGCTTCAAAGTTTTCAATATCCATTTCATATACATCCATAAAACGCCTGTCTCTTTCATTGGAGCCATATAAAAAACTCTCTTTATCAAAATTCCATGTGTAAAATGTGGAGCGTGCTCCAACCGCAGGTGTTATATCTTTAACCGTTCCGTCGGTTTCCCTGAGAAAAATATGATATATCTCATCACCGTTATTATCGCTATGATAAACTAACCGGTCATCTTTAGGGAAAAATGAAATAGCAAAAACTGAATTACTGTCAGACTCCGTTAAGGGTACAAGGTCTCCGCCTTCTACCGGCATTTCACAAGCATTATAGATCCCTGTTTCATTACTTGATATTAACAACCGCTTTTCATCATAGGAAAAGGATCCTCCAAAATAATTTATATTGTCCATAAACTGTTTAATTGTGTACTGTTGAACAGTTTTTACTGCTTTGTCCGAAGTGCAGCATGCCAGAACAAAACAAACAGTAACTGAAATGATAATTATTTTTTTCATTTGATTATTATTTGATGATAATTTTTAAACGTGAAGGACTAATAATAATTGCTTTTGTTCTAACGGTTAAAAAATTAAATTTAAAACAATATTACATGTCACCAAAGGATATCCGGTATTTTATTTAATTAAATTAATATCCTGAATACCGTTAATAAAATGGTTTTGAAATAATAGGGGAAATTTGTATATTTTAGAATATATTTTTTAATCTAAAACTAAGAAAAATGAAATCATTAAAAGCAATTGCATGGATATCAGGTGTAATAGCCGGAATTATTATGCTACTTGGTGTTATTGATTTCTTCTTTGGCTGGCAATTATTTAAAGTGGTAAAAGCAGTGAATTATTTTCACACAGCAAATAGCTTCCTTTTATTGGCTATATGTTGCACCGTTTACTACCATACATGCGTATGCTGTAAAGAAGAGAAAAAAGAATAAAAATTATCAAGGTAAAGATATTCTACTGGCTGGCAGGTTCAGACTGGCTTTTTGTTATACTAACAGGTATGATTGTTCCATCAGGATTATAGTATAACTTTGCCATACAAACTCTTCTTTCATAAGGACTTGGGCCCTGTACATGATAAAAAATATACCACTGGTCGCTGAATTTTACTATTGAATGATGAATGTTTCTTGACCGGTTATCCATTATTATACCTTTATATTCAAACGGACCGTATGGTGATTTGCCAGTGCTGTATTCAAGCAGGTTAGCTACTTTATCTCCCTTGTAGGAGGCATAAGTCAGATAATACAGACTGTCGGTTTTATGCACCCATATTCCTTCGTGAAAATTTTCAACTTCCAGTTTTACGATATCCCCGTTACGTGTTACCATATCATCTTTCAGTTTTACCACCCTTAATGAATTCTGCCCGAAGTACAGATATACCTGTTCATCATCATCAATAAATATGGCAGGATCAATAACCCTTGTTTCGCTCTCATTTTTTTCAATTAATGGTTTTCCCAGAGCATCCTTAAAAGGTCCTTCCGGTTTATCACTTACTGCTACACCAATTTGATCTTCAGCTGGGAAATAAAAGTAATATTTATCATTTCTCTTTATGCAATCCGGGGCCCATGCCCATTTTTTAGCCCAGGAAATGTCATTTAAATTAAATATTACTCCGTGATCTGTCCAGTTAACAAGATCAGCTGATGAAAAACAGTGCCAGTCGACCATGTCCCAGTATTCACTGCCGGCCATATCATGAGAAGGATAAATCCAGATCTTTCCGTCCCATACATGTGCCGAAGGATCAGCTTGAAAGTCAGGTAAAATTTGCTTTTGCGAATAAGCTACGGTAGTAATGAAAAGCACTATCAGAAACAATTTCATAATTTTCATAAGAGAATATTTGATATTTAATTGTCATTAATACTATTAATTGAATTTTAGTAAAATACTATTAATTTAAAATTATCTTATTAGTATAAACTTCTTGTCCTGTATGAAGTTTAATGATATAAATCCCTTTATTACTTATAATATCCCTTGCATGAAAATTAAAATCATAGGTTCCCTGATTTAGTATTCCACTTATCAGATTAGCTGTCCTTTTGCCTTCTAATGAATAAATACTGAGATTAACAGCCTGTTCCGATAACAGGTAGAATTTCACATTTATAAAGTTTTTTGCAGGATTGGGATAACATAAAAAGTTAATTTCATGATCATAGGTTGTTTCAATATTTGTATAGTTGTCAATTGCCACAATTGTCACTGAATCTTTAGTACTATCAGTTATACTGTCGTTTACTACAAGTCCGATTACATATACTCCTTCATCATCGGCGCGGAACCGGGCACTGGGAGTGTCCTTATCCGTGAGGATAGATCTGCTGCCATCGGGCATGGAAATAATACTCCAGTTATAAGAAAGGGGATCTCCGTCCTCATCAATACTAGAGCTGCCATCAAGAGCAACAAACTCCTTTGTAGCTATATATTTATCTGTACCGGCATTTGCAACAGGAGCTCTATTTGATTCTTTAACATTTATTATTTTAGCACTTATTATACTATTATATATACCATCATTTACTGTAAGGCCTATTTTGTATTGACCTTGTACATCAGGTGTTATTTCAGTAATTATGCCTGAATAGTCTCCAATTTCAGCCAGGCTGCCATCCGGCTTTGCAATGACCGACCACTTATAGGATACTATTGAATCATTATCAGGATCATAACTTGTACTACCGTTTAGCTCAACAGCAGTGCCGATAATGACTTTACGGTTTTCGCCGGCTTTTGCTATTGGTGCAGCTGTCAGCCAGTTGCCGGCCTTTAAGATATTTAACAACTCAAAATAATGATCATTCGTACCTGTTGAATTAGCTTCAATAACCTTTATATGCAGGCTGTGCTGACCATCAGGCAGATTTTCTTCTATTAGTGCAAAGACCGTTGCCGGCCCCCAGGTCTCTGTCCAATAGGCATCAAGGCTTTTATGATCCATATCGTCAATCCATACTTCAACCCTCCCCCGATTCGTGGTATTATGCCTTGAATAAAGGACAGAAATAGCATTGCCGTCAACAATAAAGCTCATTTCAGCACCCACATCACCTGCATGCCACCTTAGCGGTGTAATAACCCACCCGCTATTTATTTCAGATACTATTGCTGATGTCTTATACCTGTAAGTATGAGCATAGGTATCAGTTATCAGGGGAGCAGGCAATACAGTATCTGTTTGTGGTAAATCCTGATCATCAGGCAGGACATCGTATATCCCTGTCAGTTCATCTATCAGAAAATCTGCCATGTATTGCATCCCCAAATCGTTTGGGTGTAACCCATCAACATAAATATCCCCCAGATCTATGCCATCTGATGCTACGGCAGTATCAATCATATCAGCAAAACTCACCATAGGAACATTATAATGTTCTCCAATAAGTTTATGACTCGACTGTGCAGAAGTGCCGTTCTGCTGTTTCAGCAACAGCATCATTACTCCAGGCAGGCTGTCGGCTTGCAGGATCTGCCTGATTAGTCCCTCCGTCATCTTTTCAGCGTACTGGCCAGCAGCATCATTTACAGAAAATTCAACTATAATAAAATCGGGATCATAATCCAGCACATCTTCACTGATCCTGTGTGCACCAATATCAGAACCTGTGCCTCCTATGCCTGCATTTATAAAACCAACATTACTCCCGGGGAAAGTAACAACCCACCATTCTTTCATAATATTTGCCCATCTTTTGTTTTCGCCCGACGCAAGAGACCCTGCAGTGACAGAACCTCCTATTACAGCTATAGTAATATCCTCGCCCCTCCTTGCTTTTGCCATGGCATGAAATATCCTGGTTGTATCATATGCTGATACAGCAGCCAAAGTATTATTTGAAGAAACAATATCTGAACATATAAGTATAAAAAGAAATAGCATTTTTAACATATGTAATTGAAACAATATTCTGCCTCTCATATAACAAAATTTAAAAAACCTAATTATTACTAATAATAGTGATTCAAACATATTTATTATTCAAAAGTTACCCGTATGGATTTATCTTTTTTACTGAGAGTAACTTCCTGTGTCTCGCTATTTGAGGTTATTAAATAATCACCATAGAATGCATGTGCTTTGAAAGTCCCTTTTTCATCAGCTTTACCTTTCACCTGGGTCCACCACTTTTTAAAAACAAGATCACGGTAAGCTAAAGCCTGTGGTGTAGGAGTCCAGTCCAATTTCCACATGGCTGCATGCGGCTTCCAGTGTGCTCCCTCCCAAAAACCCCACATTAAGATAGCCTCAATTGCAGGGTGTGCAAAATATATTGGCAAAAGTCTATTAATTTCCTGAACCCGGGTTTCCTCATCATCATATTCAAAAAGACATTCAGTGATTTTTATAGGCAGGTTGAATTTTGCCAGCCTGTCGAGAGTCTTCTGAACATGTTGGGCCGGGGTAATTGTCTGGAAGTCGTGTGCACGGTGCGCCTGGCATCCAATACCCTTAATGGGAACCCCGTTTGCAAGAAGATTTTCAATCTGGATTATGCAAGCGTCGTCATTGTAACCTGCATCAAGAATGCCATAATCATTTACATATAGCGTAACATCAGGATTGCCCGCTTTTGCCGCCCAGGCCATTTCATTAATAACACCGTAGCCCAGTCGCCGGCGGAAAAAGTCTCCGTGAATCATTTCATTGTTAAGGTCAAACTCATCGATGCGGCCTTTAAAATGTTTTGTTACGTCTACAGCCCGGCGGGTAACTGCTCCGCGGAGTTCGTCATTATCAAGCTCCCTTAACCAGGGCATAATGTATTTATCTTTTGCCCAGAATATACAGTGCCCCCTCATTGGCATGCTTAGTCCATGGCAGAGCTCCCATATTCTGTCAGCTTCAGTATAATCAATAACATTATACTCCTTTTCACAGTCATACCATTTAAGAGCATCTTCGTGCACAGCGTAGTTAAAATTTTCAGCAAGAACCTTCAAGAATTTTTCCCTGTCTTCCCCTGACATTGCATTCTCGTTCATTTCCGCAAGCTTATTTGTAATTGCAGTGCCGAATAAAAACTCGTGACGTACCTGCCGAATTTCAACATCGGCGCCCGGACTAGTCTTCACAATTATATCGCCCATCCTGATTTCAGAAATTCGGGCATCTATGGCTGCTGGTGTAAGTTGTGCCGAAATATCATCCTGGGCAAAACAAAAAGGTACAACAAGTAAAATTAAAATGATAGCTGAATAAACTGACTTTGCTTTCATAATTTATGTTTCTTAATTTATATTTTAAAAATATTTATTGAAAGATGACCAGCTTTGTTGTTTTTACTTCCGCTCCTGTTCTGATTCTGAATATATATGCTCCTTTGGGTAACTGCCCATTTCCCCAGTTATTGAAATACGAAATAAAATCTTCTTTATAGAATATCATTTGCCTGAATAATTTTCCTTCAAAAGTATAAATCTGCAGGCTAATTTTTTGATTATCAGGTATGTTAGATACAAATTGTATAAAATCGTCAAACGAATCAGAATCATCGATTTCCTCATATCCAGAAAGATAGGTGCTTTTAAATTCTTCCAGGTGAGTCGTTAAATAAGCCGGCCTCCTTTCCATATAATCTCTTATCCCATCTATGCTTCCAGTCCAGTTGACATTTAAAGTCCCTGACTCATAGGGCCACCTGGCCCAGTGCTCAGGAAGATATGGCTCTATTTGATTAACCATTTCATCCAGGATGGATGTTGTGGTGACGGCTGAAAATTCATTTTGTATTTTTTGTTCCATATTAGTGACAAATGTTTGCACGAATGTATCGTTTTTAACCAGCTCCTTGAAAATTAAATGGGGCCCGTAATATTCAAATAAGGGAATATCGGTACCTGTTAATACATGATCAAACATATTAAACTGGGGTCCCAGAAAAGCCAATGAATTGTCCAGTCCGGTAGCAACTCCAAATCCTGTTTCCATATCATAGGTAATATACCGCCATTTACCCTCACTGGTTCTTGGTCGCCAGGTTGCCTCGTTGTTCCCGGGCCAATCCCATTTAGCCAGGTAAATACTATGAATCATATAATCGATAAAATTTTCTATATCAAGTTGCTTTTTTATGTATTCATAAGCTTCACTCGTTCTTAAATCATTACTGTGTATATATGCCGTAAGGCTATTCCAGTGAACAGCATCTCCCTCATTTACTTCGGTTATATGCTGTGTACGGTTGTCCCAGTGATACAACAAATCAATACCAGGATTGTCAATATCTACACCGTGATGAACTTCAAAATACCAGTTGCTTTTATTGGCTTCCCTTAACTCGTGAATTCCCCAGTATTCACCATTTATAAATAGAATGGCCGGCTGGTATGATTGCAAATCCAAATCACCTCCTTCCATTAATCTGTGAGCACAAGCATCATTAAACATAGCGCTCATTATTGTACTGCCCCATGCCCTTATGATAAATCGTTTAAATTCACCTATATCCTTCGCATGCCCATTAGTTTCCTTAAATATCGGGTAATCAATTCTGTTATCCCCGTATTCATTCCTGGCAATTACATTAAATGCCTTTTGCGGACTGGCAGGTGAAGTTCCACCCTGAATGCTCACTCCCACATTCTGGGAAAAACCGATTGTGCCATCAGCTTCAAAATAGCTTATGTGTACTTCCTTTTCCCAGTCCCTGAAATAATTGCCTGTACTGCTGTTTCCATTAACATGGTATACTCCCGGAACATATATGCCGGTATTATCATCAAAAAAATTATCCGGATCAGTAATAATAGATATCACAGGCAAAGAGTAGCGGGTTTTCATGCCTTCTATAACAAAATAAGTTCTGGTTACAATATCACTAGGTGTTTTACCTTCCTCAAATGAACGGAATTTTACAATATTAGCCTTAAATACATTCCCCGATGGTGGAACCCAGTCCGGCAGCCAGGGAAAAGGATCCTGATTTGTTCTTATTTCGGAATAAACATTTGGTTCAGATGTCCTGTCAGTCAGCAATAGTGTATCAGGAAATATCTCCGAATCTACAGTAGGGTCTGTACCATCCAGAGTATACCTTACAGTGGCAAGCGCCCCCTTGGAGAGTATATAAAGTTTCTGATCACTTTCATAAAAACCTTCTTCCAGTGAAACAACTGGTATTGCAGAAACAATATAACCGGAGTCACTATTTGCACTTCCAGGAGTAGGTTCGTCATAAAATACCCATGATGAAAAAATATCAGGATCTCTGCCCAAAGAAATATCGGTACTTTGAATTGAAAATGATACAGTATCAATTAGAATTGTATCGCCGGAATATAACCCTATCTCTTCCCCATCCCTGCTAAGGTTGAAATTTGTATGTAAAGATTGAAGTATTGTGTCCTTACTATCACACCAGACCATCAAATATTGCTTTGCGCCTATAAGTATGTCATCATAAATTTCCCATCTGGCCGGGTCATTATAATTATCAGATAAAAAATAACCCTTTATATTTACAGCTAAATCGCCATTATTGTATATCTCTATCCAGTCGCTGTATTCATTAAAGTCAGGATCAGCATTGACAGTTGCATTTGAAGCCAGAAATTCATTGATATATAAATCAGGTACCTGAGTATGTATTTTTATTGGAAAAATTAATGTAACAACACAAATTAGTTGAAAAATATTTTTCATTCTAATTCATCTAAAGTTATTACTCTTCCTACACCAACTTCCACATAGTTCTTATCAAATTCCTTCCTGAACAATTGTCTTGCAATATCTCCTGAACAATGACAAGGTCCGATATAATGCACTCCCAATTCCTTGATATCAGTGACTATATTGCTTATTTCACTTCCTCTTTCCCTGGCCAGATGAAATCCTCCTGTTGCAAAAAGAACATCCTTATTAAACAAAACCTTTGCTTTGTTTATTATTTTTACTATACCAGGATGTGCACAACCTGTAATCAGAATCATGCCCTTTTCCGTAAGAATAATCAAAGATTGCTCTATTATATGTGTACCAAGTTCACCGGTTGAATAAACCCCTTTACCAATCTCCATAGGTTCTCGTACATCAATTGTCTTTGCTCCGTATTTATTAATATTTCTCTTAAAATTTTCCGGAAAGGATGCAGGCAGATATATGGTAACTCCAGGATTTATTTCAAGAAAATCAGTTAATCCTCCGACATGATCATTATGAATATGAGAAAGCACTACCAGATCTATTTCTTCAGGATTAATATCCAATTCCTTCATGTTTGCCAATAATATTGAACCATCGCCACCTGTATCAAACAAAATAGTTTTTTCTGTCCCCTTAATAATACATGAGAAACCCCATGCAGTTTTTAATCCTTGCTTATAAGGATTATTATCATAGATAACAGTAATACTTAAATTTTTAAGGGTCTTTAAAGAAAATTTCTCTTTGTTTTGCATAACCTGCTTATTTTTATCATCTTTATGTTTCAGGTAAATAGCTGCAGCTAATGCAGTACCGGCGACCAAAATGGTCAAAATAATCAAAGCCAGTATTTTTATCATTTTTAACTTCATTTTTTTTTATTTTAAAAAATTATATAATCCTTCGCTAATTAAAATCTTTACCCAATGATGCAACAAACCTCTTAAAAACTTTCACTATTGCCAGCATTATAACAAGTGTAAATACAATTGACGCCCCGCTGGGGATATCAAGATAAAAAGCACCTAACAATCCGGCAATTAATCCTATAAATCCGAATAATACCGAATATAATATAATTTTCTTATAATTCATTGTCAAGGTATTTGCTATATTCTGCGGAATGGTCAGTAATGCAAGTACAAGAATTATTCCAACAACCTTAATATTTATTACTACAGTTAAAGCAACAAGGCTAATCAACAAATAATTAAAGAATTGAATGGGTATATTCTTTATCCGGGCAAATTCCTCATCGAAAGATATATAAAGAATTATATTAACAAACAGTGCAAAGACCAGCACAATAACTGAGGTCAATATTACCATAAAAAGAATATCATGAGCAGAAACAGTAAGAATATTACCAAACAAATAGCTCATTAAATTAGGAGCATAACCGGGTGTAATATAAATAAATATTATGCCTGTGGCCATGCCAAAGGCCCATAACATTGCAATTACGGAATCGTTTCTCAGCTCGGCCTTTTTTGTAAAGTACTCCACCCCCAGGGCAGAGATCACCGCAAAAATTGCTGCTCCGAGTATAGGGTTTATTCCCAGGAAATATCCAATTCCTATTCCTCCAAATGAAGCATGTGTAATTCCTCCACTCATAAATACAATTCTGCGCGAAACAATATAGGTGCCTATCAAGCCACATGATATACTTGCAAGAACTGCTGCCAGAAGGGCATTAATAAAAAACTCATTTTCAAAAAGCTCTGCCATGACCTGATATTATTTATGATCTTTCAATACCCTGTGGGGAACTGTTCCATGAGTAATTAAGTCAATCGGACAGTTATAAGCCTTTAAAATCTCATTATTTATTTCATTTGAGGGATGGTAATGCAATTGCTTATTTACACAGGCAATTGTTTTAACATAAGATGATATCATTCCCGCATCGTGAGATACTACTAATATTGCCATTTTTTTACTAAGCTCTTTTAGATTATTGAAAAGCTCACCCTCAAATACCTGGTCAACATAAGTACCGGGCTCATCAAGAAGTAAAAGCTGCGGAGATGATATAATTGCCCGGGCCAGTAATGTTCTTTGTGTCTCACCCCCTGAAAGTTCACCAAATGCTTTATGCCGTAGCCCCGGGATACCCATTTTTATCAATACTTCGTTAGCTTTATCTTTTTCCTTTTTTGAATAACTTCTCACTATATTTCTCTTCTGTAGTAGTCCGGATAACACCACCAGCTCAACCGAGATTGGAAATTTTTTATCCGCTGAAAACTGCTGGGGAAGATACCCTATATTAAACATTTTATCTCCGTCTGGCAGATTATATTTAATACTTCCTTCAGATGGTTTTACTAATCCGAGTATTACCTTTAAAAGGGTTGTTTTACCTCCGCCGTTAGGCCCTATAATTCCAATAAAATCATTATTGAATATAGATAAATGAATACTCTCTAATGCAATTAATCCGTTATATCCGGCAGTCAGGTTCGTTATTTCAATAAGTTTCTGCATCAATACCGAGTATTAGATAAATTTTTCTGTAATTGTGCTGTTATATAAATTATCTGGTTTAGCAAGTCTTCATCAAGGGGATTTATTTTTATAATCTTCCCCTCAATTTCATGTGCGAGCACTTCTGCATTTTCAATATCGAACTGCTCCTGGATAAAAATAGTCTTTATATTCTCTTTTTCAGCTAAATTAACTAATTGTTTTAAATGATAAGGTGAAGGGGCCTTCCCTTCGTGCTCAACAGATATTTGAATAAGCTCATAATCCCGCGCATAATAAGTAAGTGCAGGGTGATAAATAAAAAATTTCCTGTTATTTAGTTTTGATAATGACTTCTTTATTTCCCTGTCCAGGCTGTCAAGTTCCTCCAAAAAGCTATAATAGTTATGTTTATAAATGAGGCTATCAGAAGGAATAATTTCTTTTAATGCCATGTACATATTACGACAAATAATTTTAATTTCTTTTGGTGACAGCCATATATGGGGATCAGCATTAATACTTTTATTGTCTTTATTGCTATTATGATGTTCACTATAAATTAATTCTATGCCTGAAGAAAGATCAAATACCGGCATTGATTTATTGAATGATGTTATTTTTTTTATCCATGCGTTTTCAAATCCCAGGTTTCCTGTCATAAAATAAGCTTTTGATTTACTCAATTGCTGTAGCTGGCGGGGCGAAGGATCATATGTGGCCGGACTTGCTCCCGGAGGTATCATAATATTTATCTCAAACCTGCTACCGGCTATTTTCTGAAGTAAGTATCTATGGGGTAAAATGCTTGCAGTTATTACAGGTTTGTCTTCATTATTACTATCTGTCCTGCACCCAAATACAAAAAAAAGAGCAAATAATATTACTGAATTTACTTTCATAAGACAACCTGATTCTGGTTCAATGGCTTTTTCTTTGGTTTCAACTTTTTTAAAGGTACAGGATCATAACCATGTGTGCCCCAGGGATGACAGCGTATCACTCTTCTGAACGCCAGCCACCCCCCTTTAAAAATACCATGTGTCTTTAAAGCTTCAATGGCATAATTTGAACAAGTCGGTATATGCCTGCAGCTGGCAGGCATTAAAGGGGAAACAGTGTACTGGTAAATCTTTATTGGCAAGATTAATACACTTATTAACAGACGCTTAAATATGCTGAAAATTTTCATCAGACATATAATATTAATTCCCTGGAAATACTTCCTGGTTAAGTCCAATATTCAAGTGAAAATAATTAATGCAATTAAATTTGAAATTGCAACTATTCACCCGCATATTCTACAAAATTCCGTTCTGTTTCATATAAAACAATTTTAAGCCCAAGGTTTTCATCAATCTTTGCCCGCAAAAGATTCCAGATAGCCACGGCTATGTTTTCAGCAGTTGGATTTGTATTCTTAAAATCTTCCACATCGACGTTAAGGTTTTTGTGATCATATCTTTTAATTATAGTCTCTTCGATAATACCCTTTAATATATTCATATCTATTACAAAACCTGTTCCCGGATTAACCTCTCCTGTCACCTTAACAATAAGATCATAGTTATGTCCGTGATAATTCGGATTACTGCAAACACCAAAGGTTTTTTCATTTTCAGCATCATCCCACCCTGGATTACATAACCTGTGAGCAGCATTAAAATGGGCTTTTCTGCATACTGTTACACTCATAACAATTAATTCAAACGTATTAAAATTATCATTTAAGTCAAAATTAAAACAATAAATCCAGATAAATTGTTCTTAATTGCAATAAACAGGTATCAATATTTTAAAATCCTGAGAACCCGGATTACTTTTAACATAATTTAACTATATTATATTTTTTTTAATTTCAAACCTTTATAGTTTTATATACAACCTGAATTACTAATTTGAAGCCTCTATCAAATATATTGACTACATTATGCCTTTTATCAATTTTCTTACCTGGCAACTCACAGACAGAGCATTTGGACCTATCAGAAAATCTGAAGGGCTCTATAATAGATGAAAAAACTCTTGGATACATTCCTCTGGCACACATCTATAATGAAAGGACCCGTAAAACAAGTGTCTCTGATACCAGCGGTAATTTCAGGCTTAAAGTAAAAAATGGAGATACCCTGGTATTCTCGGCGATTGGGTATTTTCTAAAAACAGTATATATTACAGATTCTTTATTGAAAGAAAAGACAGTTTTCATTGAACTGTTGCCGAGAACATATGAAATATCTGAAGCCAGAGTCTATGCACTGGGCACATATGAACAATTTAAGCAGAAAGTATTAGCCCTTAGACTGCCGGAAACAAGGACCGATAAATTGCGCAAATATTTGTATGATCTTTCAAAAAAAACAGGAAAAGAGGTAAAATATCGGCAGGAAATGGATAAACTCACCCAGGGAGGAGTCCTTTATGCCATCCCTATACGTTCACCTGAAGAAATTGAGATGATTAAGCTGAAAAAGATACTTGAGAAGGAGAAAGTTCAGAAAATTATTGATGAAAAATTCAACAGGGAAATAGTGGCAGATGTAACCGGACTAAAAGATGAAGATCTTACCGAATTCATTGTATTTTGTAATTTTAGCGAAAAATATTTACTGGATACAAACCCGTACGATATATTAATCAAGGTACTTGAGAAACTTGAAGTATACAAGAAATTAAAAAACAGTGGCTATAACTATTATAACGAACGATTTAAATTTAGCTAAAATAAATTTACAAAGTCTGACAGAAAAATTACAATATGGCTGATGTTCCTTCATTTAAAGACATAGAAGCAGCTCATCTGAGAATTAACAGGTATATTCATAAAACACCTGTTTTAACATCAAATAGTATAAACAAGATGGTTAATGCGTATGTATTTTTCAAATGTGAAAACTTTCAGAAAGCAGGGGCTTTTAAATACAGGGGAGCCACAAATGCAGTATTATCGTTAAGCAAAGATAAGGCAAAAAAGGGCGTGGCCACACATTCCTCAGGTAATCATGCTGCAGCCCTGGCCCTGGCAGCTAAAATGAGGAATATAAAATGCCATATTGTAATGCCCGAAAATGCCATAACTGTTAAAATTGATGCTGTACGAAGCTATGGAGCTGAAATTACTTTCTGTAAGCCAACTTTAATATCGAGAGAACAAACCCTTAAAAAACTGATAAATAAAAATGGAGCAGTATATATTCCCTCATATAACTGTTTTGATGTTATTTGCGGCCAGGGAACTGCTGTAAAAGAACTTATTGAAGAAGTTACAGGCCTGCAGTATATTCTGATACCTGTTGGCGGCGGAGGTATTATCAGTGGTTCGGCAATTGCAGCAAAAGCAATTAACCCCTCCATCAAAATTATTGGTGTCGAACCTGCAAACGCCGATGATGCTTACCGGTCATTTAAAAGCGGCAGGCTTGTCCCATCTGTAAATCCGAAAACAATAGCTGACGGACTCCTAACTTCACTTGGCGACCTGACATTTGAAATTATAAGAAAAAAAGTAAATGATATTATTACAGTAACAGAAGAGTCAATAATTTATGCTATGAAAATCATATGGGAACGCATGAAAATAATTATCGAACCCTCTGCAGCAGTAACATTGGCAGCAATATTAGAAAACAGGAATATATTTAAAGATAAAAAAACAGGAGTTGTTCTAACCGGGGGAAATGTGGATCTGGCAAATCTACCATTTACTTTACTATCATCTCACAGGTAACAGGATACGAATTTTTTTATTATTAACAAGATATAATAGAAAATTAACTTCTATTGCTCATCCTGAAAAGGGTTTCTTTTTCCTTTTTAGTAAGACTATCATAGCCTGATTTAGCTATTTTATCCAGGATACGATCAATTTCTTCCTGTGTTTGCGCCTTATATTTGTTGTATTCCATGTCAGACATATCTTTAACAGAACGCTTATAGGATACTTTCATTCTTTTCTTTCTCATCCTGAAAAGGGTGGCAATACTATCCAATATGCTGTTTAGTCCTTTCCCCAAATCTCTGCCTTTTCTGTATTGTTGTATAAAAAAGTAACCGTAAATTACCCCTCCCAGATGTGCAATATGTCCGCCTGCATTATATGAAGCAATCTGTAAGATGTCTGTAACAATAAAAAACAACGCAATGTATTTTAATTTTACAGGTCCTATTATCGGTACATATACAGCATAATTTGGCACATAGAAACATATTCCCATTGCAATTGCCATAACACCAGCAGAGGCCCCTAGCATTTCAGATTGTTCTACATATGGACTTAACCCGGGAAATATATTGTAGAAGAAAATAAATAAAAATGCTCCTGAAAGGCCCCCCAAAATATAAGTACTTAATAATTGCTTTTCACTCAAATACATAAGAAATATCCTGCCGAAAAGAAATAACCATATAAGATTAAACAGTATATGTAAAAAATTAAAATGAAGGAACATATATGTAAAAATAGTCCACGGTTTGATTATTAATTTTGAAATATCAGCCGGTACCATCAGGTATGTTAAAAACTTAGTCTGAAAATATGCATTAATTTCAACTCTGCTTATACCCGCAGGATTGATCAAAACAAAAAGAATATACACTATGTTAATTATCAGAAAAATACCAAGATTAATATATATTAACCTGGTAAGAATACTACCCCTCTTAAAAGATTGCTTTATTTCATCAGATAATGACATTTCCTGATATTTTCATGAAAGTTATCATATAATTAATTAATATACCTTAAATTGGTTCTTCTTCCATATTAAAACAAGAATAAGCCCGAATAATGCCCCGCCTAAATGCGCAAAATGAGCTATATTATCACCTTTAAAATTTGCTACTCCAAAGAACAGTTCTAAAATTGCATATCCGGGGACAAGATACTTTGCCTTAATAGGAACGGGAAAAAAGATTAACATTAATTCAACATTCGGGAAAAGAACAGTAAATGCTGCCAATATCCCGAAAACAGCTCCGGATGCCCCTACAGTAACATTTTCGTTGACATGTATATTTACTATTGAACTGACAATACTCTTTGCTTCATCAAAAAAGGCAGGATTATCGGGCTGATAAAACCAATTGTCCATAAAATTTAAAAGATTCTGTGATGGAGAGTTTATATATTTTTCGACTATATAATTAAATGTATCATAAGAGGGAGCACTAATAAATGAATCTGCTAAGTTAAGCAAAGCTGACATTTGTAAATGCAGGACAAAAGTATGAATAAAAGCTGCACCAAGTCCTGAAACAAAATACAGCAGCAAAAATTTCTTGCTGCCCAGAACATTTTCAAGAACCCTCCCAAACATCCAGAGTCCAAACATATTGAACAGGATATGAAATATTATAATTCTGTTCGTAAAAGGATTAATATAGGCATGCAAAAACATATGTGTTATGAACTGGTATGGTTTGAATGACTGAGACTTAAAATAAAACAACCCGAAAATCTTATGTAAATCAAGTTGGAAGGTGAGCCATAAAAAAATACTTAAAACATATACTGCGATATTTATAATTAATAAATTCCTGACCACCTGTGTAGTGGATACGAACCTTCCTCTACCAAGACTATTCATAAACTGTAAATGTTAATTATAAACTATTTAACACCACAAATATATTATTGTTTTGTATAAATGTTTGTATTTATTTGAAATTTAAAATATAGCCTGAAAAATAAATAGGAAAGGCCTGCCTCCCGACAATTAACTTAAAACGGCTTCATCGAGAAAGCTAAAATAGGAGTTGTCTGCCACAATAATATGATCAAGTAATTTGATATCCATAACTTCTGCTGCTTCTTTCAACTTTCTGGTTATTCCTATATCAGCCTCGCTGGGTTCGATATTACCGGAAGGATGATTATGACACAGGATAACAGATGATGCCAGTTTTTCTATTGCTTTTTTTAATATAATTTTCACGTCAATAACTGTTCCGGCTACCCCGCCCTGGCTTATTTTGTTTTTATCTATTACCTTATTCGATCTGTTTAACAGTATTACCCAGAATTCCTCATGTTGTAAGTCCGATATCAAAGGAAATATTACATTGTATGCATCCTTGCTGCTCTTAATTTTAGCCCATTCCAAAGAATGCGACAATTTCCTTCTCCGACCCAGTTCAAGAGCAGCAATAATTGATATTGCTTTTGCTTTTCCAATACCTTTTTGCTTTTGCAGATCGTCAACTGAAAATTTCCCTAACAGATTTAAATTGTTTTCTGCCTTTATTAAAATATTCCTGGCCAGCTCAACGGCAGATATTTCCTTTGTACCCGAACCTATCAATAATGCTATTAATTCAGTATTAGTCAGACTTTGTATTCCTTTGGCAAGTAATCTTTCCCTTGGTCTGTCCTCAACTGCCCAGTTTTTTATACTTAGTTTCTGATATTTCCCCATTCACTGATAATTCTGAACATAAACGGATGTCTATAAAAATAAGCTTTATTATAATAAATAGATGGCATATTTTAAATATTTCAATTTATTTCTTATTGAATGGATGGATTTGCAGAGCAAATTTTCACAAAACCGTTATCCAAAATAATTACTTTTTTGTTACATTTGTATACATAAAAATTAAATAACCTAATAATCATGTAGTTAACAATTTTGTGTAAAGCTATTTAAGTGCAGGTAACTATTTAGCAAAAAATTAAATTAGCTATATTGAAAAGAAAATCATAAAATATTTACTATATTCAAATTGTCTTGCATTTTGTATTGTTTAAGAAAAATATAATGTTATACTTTGATAATGAGAAAAAAAGGACATAATATAAGACTAACTAATAACTAATTATTACTAATTATGACAAGGCAACCTATAGCTTTAAAAACAATTGCATTTCTACTTGCTATTTTACTGATTTTATCCGCTTGTGAAGAAGAAACACCGGAAATATATCAACACCCTTCCTGGCTGGAGGGGACAAATATTGAAACGCTAACCAATGAGGGAGATTGCAATATTTACCTGCAATTAATGGAAAAAGCCGGGTATACCGAACCTATATCAAAACAGCTCTTTACATTATTTGTTCCACGTGACAGTGCTTTCCGGGAATATTTCAAATCTATTGGTATTGATTCGGTTGGTGAATTATCCAAAGATCAGGCAGTCCAACTCTTTACATTGCATGTTTTAAGAAATCCCAGGTCTAGTTTTCAGTTAATTTATGAATGGGTATGGGGTGAATTACAAGGACCTACCGGAGAATATGCCGCTTTATTTTTCAGAAAAGAGACAAACAGTGAGTCTTTGCCTTATAGAGAAACGGTTCTTTATGATCCTGCTTATCTTGGCCGGAATTTAATTATTGAGCCCCCACAAAATATTCATAAATGGGTCCCCCTGTTTACGGTTGATTTTATGGAAGATTATTTCGCGTCAGTGGACGGATCCGATTATGAATTTATATACAGAAACAGTAAATGGGGTGGGATGCAATGGCACAATGCCATGGTAACCGAAGCTGAAGTGAGGACAAGGGATGGCTTTATTTATTATCTCGATAGGGTTGTTCCGCCCATGCCCAGCCTTGAACAATACCTAAAAGATAATCAGGACAAGTACGGGATTTATTATAACCTCATCCAGCGTTTTGCGAGATATCGCAGTGCCGGTACCAACGAACAAAATGAATTAGTCTACTCAAAAGAATATATAGAACCCATGTTGAATATTGCCCATGATGGGGGTCCATCCGCCGGGGGTGAGCTGCAAAGGCAGGATATGTTTACTGCATATATACCAAGGGATGATGTATTACAGGAATATCTTGACAAAAATGTGTATCCCTATTACAGCTCTATTGACAGCATGCCAGAGATAACCCTGCATTATATTGCACAAGCGCACATCACTGATAAACTGGGGCTTAAATCAAAAATTGAAAAAGGTGTATTTAATATATTCGGGGATGTATTAATCATTGATGCAGATAATGACATTACAGATGCATTTATGTGTAGTAATGGTGTATTTTATGAAATGAACAAGGTATTGGAACCCAATGTTTTCAGAACAGTAACCGGCCCTCTGTTTTTTAACAGTAACTACACTACATTCCTGAATGCCTTATTGATCGCCGGTATGATAAATTCAATTTCAAATCCTGAATTTCAGGTTTCTGTTTTTGCCCCAAATAATGAACAACTGGCAAACCATGGTATCCGATATAATGCTGAAGATAACGTGATGCAATTTTTAAGCCGCAGTAGTTTATGGACTAATTTTTTAATTGAAGATTTAATTGAATTTGTTGAAAATCACATCATTAAAGAAATAATTACGGATTTTAGCGGAGAAGGTTTTGTTGAAATGAGTTCAGGAAACTATGTATATTATAATAACAATTTACTATATGGAGCAGGAAACTTTGAAGATAATGATAACACCGGATTTACAGAAATGGAAGAAAATGAAGTAAACGGGGTGCTGTATTATCTTGACAATGTTATTAAACTGCCTGAATATACTGCAGCTGAATTAATAGGAAAAGACCCTGAATTGTCAGAACTATATTCTTTGCTTGACAGTTCAAATTTATTGAGTACATGGGTAGACCCCCAAACCTATGATACACTTCCGGTTCTTAACTTCCTGGCCGGATCGGAATACTGGACTATGTTTCTACCAGTAAATTCGGCAATTATACAGGCACAAAATGATGAAGAAATTCCGGATGATCCGGATCTTTTAAAAGACTTTATATTTAATCATTTTATTAAAGGAGATGTAATATTTGATGATGGTGAAAAATCAGGTATTTTCTATACAAATTTTATGGATACTATTACAGGTCTTGGAATAGTATACGGGGAACTGGATATATCAAATGCACCTAATAATTTACAGATAACTGATCAGACAGGACAGGTTATTAATATTGACCATAACGATGCCAATAAATTGATTGAAGGAGGGGTGATGCATAAAATTTCAAGCGTCATTAAACATGAGTAGAATAAGTATAGCAACTTAATTTTTTTGCAGTAATTTATGATAAAGCTCATAAAATATAATACTTATTTAAGTTTTGAATTTTTAATAAACATGTTAAATATCTGAACCATGAGAAAAAACCTACTACTTGCTACAGCGTGTTTATTCCTGCTTATTTTTAACATAAATCTTCTGGCACAACCTGTTATCATTAACGGACATGTTTCTGACGCATCAGACGGTGAGTCATTGATATTTGTTAATGTGGTGGAAGTTGATGAAAATGGCAGGTTTGTAACCGGAGCTACCACCGACATGAATGGAAACTACGGTCTCAGGGTAAGTTCCAGTCAGGCTGTGATTCAGATCTCATACATCGGATACAAAAAACAAACCATTAATGTAGCAGGCATGTCCAGAATTAACGTTTCACTGGAACCGGAAACCCAGGCAATTGGTGAGGTTGTTATTACTGGTTCCAAAATGGGTAGTGATGGTGTTGTTCCTATTAGAGACAGAGCTACATCTATTGGACGAATTGAGCTGGATGAATTGAAGTCTTCTATGACCACAACTGTTGAAGACATGTTACAAGGTCGCCTGGGAAATGTCGATATCACTGCTGTTTCAGGTGACCCCGGGGCAGGATTAAATATCAGGATCAGGGGCACTGCTACCCTTAATGCCCAGAACGATCCCCTCATTGTCATTAATGGAATTCCATACGATGCAGAAATTGAGGACAATTTTGATTTTGCCGCTGCCGATGTGGAACGTTTTGGAAACCTGATTGATGTTTCTCCTGAAGATATTGAATCCATTGAGGTCTTGAAAGATGCTGCCGCCACTGCAGTCTGGGGATCAAGAGCTGCAAACGGTGTGTTAATGATCCAGACCAAACGTGGTATAAAATCAAAGCCTATATTTGAATATACTTATAAAGTAACACAATCAAGTGAACCTGATCCCGTCCCAATGCTCGATGGTTCGGGATATGCACAGCTAATAACAGAATCACATTACAATTACGACCGGAACGTATTTACTAGTGATGAAATTGCATTTGATCCGGAATGGTATGATTCTCCAACGCAACATTATTATAATTTTGCACAAAATACAAACTGGGTAGATGAAATAACGCGAACAGGCTATACACAACAACACAACTTTTCAGTACGCGGCGGAGGTGACAAATCGAGGTATAACATCTCTATGGGATATAACGATGAAATTGGTACCACCATAGGAAACAACTTAAAGAAAATAAATCTCCGTACATCCCTGGATTACGATTTATCATCCAAATTGAGATTTACTACAGATATTTTATATACCCGTTATAACCAAAACACAACCTATGATGTTGAAGACTGGGACTTCGACAGGCCAAAGGATGATATATACAAAACCATACGAACCATAGCATACAAAAAAATGCCGAATATGTCAATTTACGAGCGGGATACACTGAACAACGTGTATGATGATTTCTTTACACCGGAAAATACCATTCAGGGTACTGCAAACGACATATATAACCCTGTTGCTTTTGGTACACTAGGTGTTCACGAACGGATTAAGGACAATGCCAGGGCAATGTTTAATTTACGATATAAACCTTTCCATTCTCTGGAATTAAGCACGAGTGTTACCCTGGATATTTTTGACCACAAAATTAACAAGTTTTTACCATTTAAAGCCTTAGGGTATCGTTATGAAGATGATTTAACCAATAAAGCAGTGAATGATTTCAGTAAAAAAAGTTCAATTTTTACATTTACCCGCGCAGTATTTAAACCATATTGGGGCGACAGACATTCATTGATCGTTATGGGACAAATTGATACGGAAGAAAGTGTATCACGTAACTATAATGTTCAAACCAGCAAATCAGGATCTCCTGATATGCAGGATCCTATTGGCGACAAACACCTGAACTATTTCCGTTCAGATTTGTCAGAGTTCAGATCCGCAGGCTTTTTCCTGAATGCACATTATAAATTTCTGGATAAATACATTTTTTCATTTGGGGCAAAAGCTGAGGGTAACTCCCGGTTCAGTAAGGAAGCAAGGTGGGGATTGTTTCCAACAGTTACGGCTGCATGGAGACTTTCGGAAGAAGTCCCCTTAAAAAATGTTAAATTTATTAATGATTTAAAGATAAGGGGAAGCTGGGGACAAAGCGGTAATTCACCACAGGACAATTACCTTTATTTTAACACATACGAGGCAGGTACTGATTTCGCATATCTCTCTATTCCCGGAGTCCAACCCAAAGGGCCCGAGCTTACCAGTTTAAAATGGGAGACTATTGAACAATCCAATATTGGGATGTCTTTCTTTGGGCATAAGAACCGATTGAACATTGAAGTGGACTTTTACATAAAAAAGACCAGGGATTTATACCTGAAAGATTATGAAATCCCGGATCATTCCGGATTTGGGACTATACACAAGAACGATGGTGAATTGACTAACAAAGGATGGGAATTCCTTATCGACTATAAATTAATTGACCTCAAAGATTTTGAGTTTAGTTTCAATTTTAACTCTTCACGAAACAGAAACATCGTAATCCGACTACCTGAAAACTATAGTCTCGAATATGGTAATATGCTCGATAATGGGAATTATAAAATCGGTATTGAACCGGGTGAGGCTATTGGAGGATTCTTTGGCTACCGCTATCTGGGAGTATATCCAACTGATGAAGATGCCATTGTTATAGGAGAAGATGGCCAGCCGGTTTATGGAATTAATGCAACAACACCATTAAGAATGATACATGGAGGGGGAAGTGGTTATGAATTTGAAGGTGGCGACGCACATTATGATGACATTAATTTTGATGGACAGATTAATGAGCTTGATTTGGTTTATCTTGGCGATTTAAATCCTGATTTTATGGGTGGATTTGGAACCCGTATTCAATATAAAAAACTGGTTATAAATACCTTCTTTTATTATAAAATTGGCCAGGAGATAATAAACCAGAACAGAATGGACACAGAAAAGATGTATAATCATGATAATCAAAGTCTGGCAACTGACTGGCGCTGGAGAAGACCTGGTGATATTACAGATGTTCCCAGAGCCTTGTATCAAAGAGGTTTTAACTGGATGGGATCTGACCGTTTTGTCGAAGATGGTTCTTATATACGCCTTAAATCAGCTTCCATTAGCTATTACCTTAGTGATAAAATTTGTGACAAATTGAGAATTGATGAATTGAAATTATATGTAACCGGGTATAATTTATATACCTGGACAAATTACAGCGGACAAGACCCTGATGTTGCTCCTCCTTCTAAACCCGATGAATTGCCAAAGGATTATAGCAGGACACCGCCAAGTTTAAGAATAACATTAGGTGTTAGTATAACTTTCTAATATTTACTAAATTTCAAAAACAATGAAGAATAAATTAAAAATATTCAAGGTTATTATAGTAAGCTTTTCACTTTTATTATTTGTTCCTTCATGTACAGATTGGTTAAATATTGAACCGGAAAATGATTTGATTGAAGATGAATTCTGGACAAAAACCGAAGATGTTGAAGGAGTTTTGGCAGCTATGTATGATGCTTGCAGGGAATCTTCACTGGAGTCCTTAATATGGGGTGAATTAAGAGGAGATATGATACGATTTGCAGGAAATGTATTAGCAGATTACATACGTATAGCACAAAGTGATATCACATCCACCAATTCAAAAATTGAATGGAAAAATTATTATAAGACCATTAATCTTGCCAATACATTAATGTATTTTTCAAATCAGGTGTTGGAAAAAGATAAAACATTTACTGAAAGAATGAAACAAAGTATAGATGCAGAAGCAATTTTTTTACGTTCACTAAGCTATTTTTACCTTGTCAGGTTGTGGAAAGATGTTCCTTTAGTACTCAATCCTTCAATTTCCGATACAGTTGATTTATTTCTGCCTAAAAGTACTGAACATGTTATTCTAAATCAACTTATTGAGGATCTTAAAGTGGCAAAAGACAAGGCTTATACTACGGAATTCATGAATGATCCACCTTTTTATAAAGGCAGAGCAAACAAGTTTTCTATAATGGCATTAATGGCTGACATTTATTTATGGCAGGAAAAGTACCAGGAATGCATTAACTATTGTGACTCAATTATAAATACCAAACTGTTCGATCTGGAAACCTATAATACCTGGTTTGAATTATATTACCCTGGCAATTCAATGAAAGAAAGTATTTTTGAAATACAATACAACACTATCTACACTTCCCAGGAAAACAAGATTTATGATAACGTAGTGGCAATCGGAGGAGGAGGCGATATGAGGACCACTCTGAATTTGCAGAATTTATATGTTATAAACGATATTCGCACATGCACTCCCTCCAGTACTGCTGATCCAGAATGGAAGTACGCTGGCAAAGACTTAAGTGGAGGAGCCAGAATTCAAACAGAAAAAGATGCAAATTTTATTTATTACAGGTATGCCGAAATTTTACTTTTTAAAGCTGAAGCACAAGTTGAACTTGGTGATATTCAATCTGTCAATGAAATACTATTTGAAATTACTCAAAGGGCCGGAGCCACATTTGAGGCTAGTGTTGACAAAGATGAGTTAAGAAATTATGTACTTGAAGAAAGGGCACGTGAATTTGCCGCTGAAGGAAAAAGGTGGTTTGATATTTTACGGTATGCTAAAAGAGATAATTTTAAACGTAAACAGTTTATTATTAATATGGTATTGGGAAATGCCGGTGTTAAGGAAAGACAAGTTTTAAAAACCAGGGTTTATGACACTATGAGTTACTATTTACCGATACCCGAAAACGAGTTGATTTACAACCAGAACCTGGTTCAAAATCCTTTTTATGACAGATAATATAAAAAAATAATTATTATGAAAAATATAGTATGTAAAAAAGCGAGGCTGAAAAGAATCATAATAAACATATTAATACTTCTGTTGGTAAATACATTATATATGTGTGAAGAAGAACAGCCTGTATTAAGAAAAAGTAAGTCTGACCGGCAGGTAATTACACAATACATTTTAGACGAATTAAATGCAGACATGTATTCTGAGTTTGGTGAAGTTTTGAAGATTACCGGTTTGTGCAATTTATTAGCTGTCCGCGGACCCTTTACTCTTTTCCTTCCTACTAACGATGCAATGAATGAGTATTACCAGGAGAATAACGCAGACTCTTATTCAGATTTGGATACTCTAAGCCTTAGAAAAATGATTTTAAATCATCTGGTTGCACAGTATATAACCAGTAATGAAATTGGGCTCGGTACCTTAAGGGATACTAATGCACTGGGAGATTATATTGCAACTGAATTTCTTGGATCGGACATCATTGTTAATAAAACAGCAATGATAGTCGACAGGGATATATATACAGCAAACGGGGTAATTCATGCCATAAATAAGGTGCTAAATCCCATTGAAGATGATGTTTATACAATTCTGCAAAATACCCCGGGCTATTCCATTTTTACTGCCGGGTTACAAATGACCGGATTAATGGATACCCTTAAAACAATCCGGTTCCCTTATGGCCCAAGGTATGCCCGAACCCGCTTTACTGTTTTGGCAGTTGCTGATACCCTTTACCAGCGATATGGAATAAACTCAATTGACGACCTTATTAATTACTATACAAACGAACCGGATAAAATAACCGAATTAGAAAATGGTTTTTACAGGTATATGGAATATCACTGCCTGGGTGGTACTTATTACCTTTCTCAACTAGAAGAAAAGCTATACCCGATATTATCCTACGATAACAATATTGCAATCACTCTCGATAATGATTATGAAATTAATAAGAATAGTGAAACCAATGAGTATACTTCATTTGTATTAAATGTATCAAATATACCGGCAAAAAATGGGGTTATTCACACGGTTGATAATTTATTACCGGTAACCCTGCCAGAACCTATGGAAATCATTTTTGAGGTAACCCATTTTTTTGATTTTGAACAGGGTGATTATTATCGTCTTCATCAGTATGCCAAATTTTCTGATGGTGAAAACACATTTGAAAAAATTAAATGGGGAGGAGACTTTTTACAATATTACTATAAAGACCATGATTCTCCTTCAATGAGTATGATTAATTATGATTGTCTGAATATGAATGGTTACTGGTGGATTGAAATAACTGTTCCGAAAATTATGAAAGGGAAGTATATGCTTGAGGCTTATGTATTTATTGGATTGGATTATACAGATTGTCTGGTATATATTGATGATGTTTTACAGAATGATCTTTTTAATATGAGGACTTCGGGAAATAGTCCTTCTAATGTAAAAATTGCTGATGTTGACTGGGATAAAACAGAAGAACATAAAATTAAGCTGGTAGGTATTAATGCCAGCTTAATGTTTTGGGATTATATTCGATTCACACCTTTAGATTAAAAATGTAAATAATCACACATATTTCAATAACAACACTGAATATTATAAATTTTAATAATTCTAAAATGACGAAATATTATCAGTTTTTAATCTGCATCTCTTTGTGCCTTGTCTTAAATATATTTACAATTGGGGCATTATCCCAGGAACAGGAAATTATACTGAGAGGAAAAGTGCTGGAACCAGGCACGGAATTACCATTAAAGCAGGCAATAATTTCTGTGATCGCTACGGGAAATATAGCGGAGACAAATGAAGCAGGTGAATTTGAAATAGTTGTTCCCGACTTGGAAACAGAGATTATTGTAAATTTACCGGGTTTTGACAGTAGAAGAATTTATTTAAATGGCAAAGAATATTTGAAAATCTATCTGGTTTCTTCAAGGTATAAATCTTTAGATGATGAAGTATTTCTGCCACTGGGAACAAAGTCCCGTAAAAACCTGTTGAATTCGGTTTCGACAATTGATCTATATGATATTCATAAGACTCCGGTAACTTCCCTGGATCAATCTTTACAAGGAAGGATTGCAGGTATATATATAGTGCGCCATTCAGGCTTCCCGGGACAAAAATCCTGGCTCGACATAGGAGGTGTATCGTCTATTTATTGTAAAAATGATCCATTACTTATTATTGATGGGATGATTCATGAAACAAATTATGCAGATTACGGTATTATTGACGGCTTTTCGCTTAATCCTATGGATATAATAGATGTTGAGGATGTAGCCAATATTTCAGTTATTAAAGGTGGTCAATCATATTGGGGATCAAACAGTTCTAATGGTATAATTTATATCAACAGTGAACAGAAAAGTGAAACCAGTTCTGCTATCAGTTTCAGTGCATATGGAGGTATTGGATTATTGCCGGCTAAACTGGATGTTTTAAATGCGGGTCAGTTTAAAGACTTTTTCAGACAGCAATTAACAGGAGCAGGGTACAGCCAGGATGATGTTACACAAATGTATCCCTGGTTAGATGGTGACGTTAATTCGGAAGAATATTATAAGTACAGCAATAATACCGATTGGCAGGATGAATTATTTCAACTGAGTATCTTTCAAAAGTACCATATCTTTTTAAAAGGGGGAGATGATATAGCCACATACAATATTTCTTCCGGTTACATGAAACATGGAGGAATCTATGAAAATGCAAGCTATTCAAGGTATAATTTAAGAATTAACGGAAAAATCAATATCACAGATAGATTTGCAGTCCTCCCAAACGTGAAGTTGTCTTTGGCTGATAGCTACCTGGCAAATATGGGACCCGAAGAGTCCAATAATCCACTATTAGCAGCATTGCTAAAGTCACCACTCATGAGTCCGAATGCAAAAGATCCTGTTACCGGACAGGAATTAAAAGAAGTCGATGATGTGGGTGTATTTAATGTTAGTAATCCGATTGCCATTGTAAGGGAGGGTATAGGAAGTAACAGGAATTACCATTTTCTGAGTTCTGTGGATGCTCAGTATCGTCTATCAGACAACATATTGATTTCATCACTAATAGGTTTGGATTTTAATAATTGCAGGGAAGCCTTATTTTTACCTGATATAGGTCTGGTAAACCAGGAATTTGCGGATAATTCACGCCACGATTTAGTATATGAATTCCGATCAACCCAAAATCACTCCAAAATTGTATATACACATAGTATAAAAAACGGGAATAATATTAGTGCTGTTTTTGGTTTAAGATACCTGAAAAATTCCTATAAATTTGATGAAGGTAATGATTTGAATACACCTTCCGATGATTTCAGAAATTTAGGTCAGGGTGCTAAATATCAGTACTTAAGAACGACCATTGGTGATAACAGAGGTTTGGTATGGATGTCATATTACGGCGTGATAGACTATTCAATAAAAGATAAATATTACATCAACGCTAACCTTTCATATGATGGAACATCAAATTTGACCAGTAAAACAAGGTACAATTTTTACCCGTCTGTGAACCTGGCATGGAGAATTTCTTCCGAAGAACCATTTGCTTCTATGCAAAAGCTAGTCGATTTCAAACTTAGAGCATCCTATGGCATTAACGGGAATATGCATAGCTCTGTTTACGATTACTCCAAGTTGTTCTATATAGGACGAAGATGGGAACTCTATGGGATTCTCTTAAGGGATGCCATTCCAAATCCTGATCTTGAAATAGAAAAGAAATCAACAATTAATGCAGGAATTGACATATCATTTAATAATCAGTCAACAAACTTGCATTTTGATTATTATAACTCAACGGTTGGAAATCTTGTTATTAATCAGGAATTACCAGATGAATATGGGTTTAAGGATTATTATGACAATGGAGGAGTTCTTAATATCAATGCATACGAATTTTCATTCGATTCCAGGATTCATAAATCAGATTTTACCTGGTCATATGGCTTTACAGTAAGCAGATATGAATCAAAAGTAAAAAAACTGGATTTTATAGACCAGGATAAATCTCAAATTGTATATGATGTTTTTGGAGTCCAATATGTTACAAAAAAAGGAGAATCTTTAAACATGTTTTATGGCTATGAAACAAACGGCACTTATCCCGATGACAATGAAGCAGCAAGTATAACCGGACCGAATGGACTGCCAATGACGCAGGGGGATGTAAGATTTGTTGATGCAAACAGCGACAATGTAATTGATGAGAATGACAAAGCGATTATAGGCAATCCTAATCCGGATCTGTATGGAGGTTTATTTTCTACTCTGACTTTTAAAAAATTTGAATTCTCCGCATTATTTACCTATTCATTAGGTAACGACATCTTTAATTGTATAAGGTTAAAAGCAGAATCAATGGATCAGTTTTACAACCAGTTAACAACAATAAATGACAGGTGGAATTCTTCAAACACAGGCAGTGATATGCCAAAAGCAGTATATGGTGATTATAGAGGAAATACAGTATTTTCCGATCGCTGGATTGAAGATGGCTCGTACCTGAAATTAAAAGAATTTACTATAAGTTACATTCCACCTAAATTTTCTCAATTGTACAGGGATCTTACGGTTTTCATGACTGCGTCCAATATTTTTACACTGACAAAATATACAGGCTATGATCCTGAATCTTTCTATCAGAATAACATTTATTATATGGGTCTTGATTTTGGGAAAATACCTAATGCAAGATCAATTATAGTTGGTATTAAATTAGCATTGTAATAAAAAATTTATTGAAATGAAAAGAATATATAATAACAAATTATTCTACTTTATTGGCTTGATGGTTTTACTGGATATGACTTTTTCATGTAGTGAAGATTTTTATGAATCAAAGATAGGGGACAGAATCTTTCTTAATCAACATTTTAATAATGCAATTGATGTTCAAATTACCTATCTTGGGGTTACATCTCTTTTACAGGAAATTCTTCCAAATTATATACTCGTTGATGGTTTACTATCAGATCAAATGGAAGTCACCCAGTCAGCTGACGTGGCGTTGAGAAGCATCTATAATCGCAATATTTCATCAGGTAATCCATTTATTGGTGGGTCAGGTTATTATAAGGTCATTATTTCTGCCAACGATGCATTAAAAAATATTGACCAGGTAATTGAAAAGGATCAGGATTATGATACACTGGATAACAGGGCATACAAGGCAGCCCTTATTGCTTACAGGTCATGGGCGTATTTTAATTATGTTCGTCTTTATGGTGAAGCTGCTCTGATTCCCGATGAGATGAGTTCTCTCACCGAAATCTCTAAACTGCCCGTGATAAATAGAGTAGACATGATGGACACCTTAATTAACCATCTGACACCTTACATTCATGATAATGAAAGTGATATAGTGGAGCTATATGTTTTTAATTCAATTAACAATAAAGCATTGTTAGGTGAGATATACCTGGAGAGAGGGGATTACGAAAAAGCTGTTGAACTGCTTAAAGCAGCTATTGAAAGTTATGGTAATGAGGCAAGAACGTACAAAATAACCAGTTCTTTTGGTATGGAAGATTATGCAAATATTTTTATTAATTCTTTTGCAAACGACAATACTGTTATGGCAGCAGTCCCGTTTTCATTTGAAGATGGACAAAAGAATCCTCTGGAAGATTATTTTAATTATAACCACTACTATATGATTAAACCTACGATGAATATTATTAATTCCTTTAATTCACAAATTCAACAAACCGATGGAATTGGTGATATTTACAGAGGTAAGGGTGTAAGTTTTAATACAGTTCCGGATACCGATAATGATGAATATTACATCTCCAAGTATTCATTGGATGAAACAGTCTTGTATAGTGCAGATATAATTCTTTACAGAAGTGCCGATATTCATTTATTACTTGCTGAGGCACTTAACCGCACAGGGGAGTCTGACCTGGCAATGACAATATTGAATAACGGCATGAGTGATTTATCTCCAAGACCTGATGGTTATGCCAGATGGTCAAGAAATGTAGGAATACGTGGTCGTGTCTTCTTAAAAGCTCAAACAGTACCTGATGGTACAGCTGATCCTCTTTTATACAGAGAAGATTTGATCATTAAGGAACGTGCACTTGAACTTGCATTTGAAGGTAAACGCTGGTTCGATTTAATGCGAATAGCACGCAGAAGAAATGACCCGTCTTATTTGGCTAATAGAGTGGCAGCTAAATATGAAGATCAGGCCAAAGCAAATCAGATATGGAACTGGTTGATGAATGAGGAGAACTGGTACCTGCCTATTGCCAAATAGTATAAAAATTTGTTATTATTTTTTGATTCGGTCTTTTATTAGTCTTATTTACTATTAACAAGCTTAGCCAATTTGGATTTTATATTTGAAGATTTATTTTTATGAATAATATTCTTCCTGGCCAGCTTATCTAACATGGAAGCGACCTTTGGGTATAATTCATTTGCTTCTTTTTTATTCTTTGTACTCTTTAATTTCTTTATAGTATTACGCGTTGTTTTTGTAAAATACTTATTACTCAGCTTTCGCTGTTCATTTTGTCTGATTCTTTTTTTTGCTGACTGATGATGTGCCATTATCCGATATAAATTTAACAGTTAAAAATACTGAAAATAATACTTTTATAAACGGCGACAAATGTAAATATTTTTTTTATAATTAATCTAAATATTAGAGTAAAATTATACTTAAATAAAACCTAATTATAAAATATTATTATACCTTTGCAATCTTTAAAAATTTAAGTATATCAAATAAGCAATCAAAATGCCCGTAAAGATTAGGCTCACGAGACATGGCCGTAAAAAAAGTCCGTTCTATCACATTGTGATAGCTGATAGCAGGGCGCCACGAGATGGCAGATACATTGAAAGGATTGGAAACTACGATCCCTCTACTAATCCTGCTACTATTGAATTAAATTTTGATAAAGCATTAGATTGGTTACAAAAGGGCGCCCAACCTTCTGATACATGCAGGTCCATATTATCTCAACAAGGTATATTATTAAAAAAGCATCTATTGCAAGGTGCTAAAAAAGGAGCCTTCTCAGAGGAAGAGGCTGAAAAGAAGTTTCAGGCATGGTTAAAAGAGAAAGAATCCAGGATAAAAGCTGATAAAGATAAAATTGCTAAAAATAAAGCTGCTGAAAAGAAAAAACGTCATGAGGCTGAAACAAAGATAAGAGAGGAAAAGGCCAAAGCTATGGCAGAGAAACTTGCTGAATTGGAAAAAAAGGAAAAAGAAGCCAAAGCTAAAGATGCTGAACCTGCTGCAGCAGAAGCTTCTAAAACTGCCGAGGTAAAAGCACAGGAACCTAAAGAAGAAGTCAAAGAAAAGGAAGAAGCTGAAACTCAGGTTGAAGAAACTGATGCGCAGGTTGAAGAAAAAGCTGAAGCTCAGGTTGAAGAAACTGATGCGCAGGTTGAAGAAAAGGCTGAAGTAAAAGAAGAAACCACAGCCGAAGAAACAGCGGCGGAACCTGAGGTTGAAAAAACAGATGAAGACAGCGGTGACAAAATTCAACCTGAAGTAAAAAGTGAAGCACCAGCTGATGTAAAAGAAGAAGATAAAAAAGCACAAAAAGAGCAGGAAAAAGAGATACAAAAGCCAGCTGAATCAAAAAAACAGCAACCAAAAGAATCAGAAGACAAGAAAAATTAAGTTAGTATTACTTAGATAACAACTGATTCATAAGGAACCCACCTTCATGTTTGACAAACAAACCCTATACTTCTTAGGAACATTAGTAAAAACTCGTGGTATAGAGGGTGAATATATTATGGCACTGAACAACCTTCACTCAGAAGATCTTCCTGAAATCGAATCAGTGTTCATAGAAATTAACGGCCTGCTAGTACCCTTCTTTATTGCTAACTTTACAGATGCAGGTGAATCTTCGATACTAATTAAGTTTGACGATATTGATTCAAAAGCAAAAGCCAGAGAATTTATTGGTTGCAACATTTATATTCCTGCAGATAAAGTAAATTTTTCTGATGATTTATATTCAGATTCGCGGAATTTTATCGGATATGAGATTGCAGATAAGAAACATGGCTATATTGGGAAGATAACAGATATTTTAAATATCAGGGATAATCCTCTTTTTAAAGTCAGAGCTGAGAATAATGAATATATGATTCCTGCAAACAAAAACATTATTAAAGAAATTAATCATAACAAAAAGGTTATAATTACTGATATTCCTGACGGATTATTAAATATCTGATTTCATTTAACCCACATACCTACCCTTCAAATAAAATTGTACTCTCTTTATAAAAAAGTCCTGCTATACATGCTGTCATTAAACAAGCAATTGTAGCTGCTATAAGGCATTTTATTCCCATTTTTGCAATAACACCTGCTTTTGCAGGAACCAGAGCCGATATTCCTCCGATAAATATTGCCATTGAACTTATATGGGCAAACCCGCAAAGTGCATATGATGTGATTATTATGGATCTTGGATTACTAAGTAATCCTTGTTTGACAGCCTCTGCCAAATCTACATAGGCAGTTACTTCAGTTACTATTAATCTTTCTCCGATAATTTGAGAAACAATTCCGGCATCTTTAAGCGGCACTCCCGTCATTAAAGTAAACGGATAAAACAAATAACCCATAAAACTCTTTAACGACCATGTAATATCTGCATTAAAAAACCCGCCTATCCAACCCAGAAACAGGTCTATTAATGCAACAAGACCTATTACAGCTATAAGCAAAGCAACTATGCCAACAATAAATTTAATCGCGGAATTAGCCCCGTTGATAATCGCCATAAATAAGTTATCTTCTCTGTCATAATGGGGCTTAACATTGACACCGAGTGTTTTTGGTGTTTCAGTTTCCGGCATCATTAACTTTGAGATAATCAATGCTGCCGGGGCCGATAAAAATGAAGCAGATACAAGATGCCCTGCTATTGTTGGGAACTGGCCTTTTAAACTAAAAACATAAAGAGCCATTACATTGGAGGCAACAGTAGACATACATACAGTAAGCAATGTAAATAGCTCAGAGCGTGTCATATCCTTTAAGTATGGCTTAATAGTAAAAACCGACTCAATTCCTACAAAGATATTACTCACAGTATTTAATGATTCAGCTCCGGAAATTCTCATAAGTTTTGTAAAGACATAGGCAAATCCCCTGATAAAAAGAGGCATTATCTTAAAAAAGTATAAAATAGACATTAAAGCTGAAAAGAAAATTATTGTAGGGAAAACCTGAAAAGCTAAAATAGGACCAATGGATGTTTCACCACTCTTATTAGTGGTGCCGGGAGGAAGTGCCAACCGGCCAAAAACAAATCTTGCCCCTTCAGCAGAAGAATCCAGTATTTTAATTACAATATTATTAACAGCTAAGAACAACTTGGTCCCTGCAGGAACCAAAAAAAGAAATAAAGCAAAAAGCATTTGAAATAATATCCCCCATAGTATCACCCGCCAGTTTATTATTCGTCTGTTCGTTGATAACCCCCATGCTATGGCCATGAAAAGAAAAAAACCTGTTAAACTTATAATATGATACATTTCAACAATAAATCAGGAAAAACAGAGTTGTTATGCATTTTATTTACATTCTAAGCCCAAGAATCATAATATCATCAACTTGTTGATAATCCCCCCTCCATTCATTAAACTCTCGCATTAATATTTCCTTTCGTTCATTCATAGGCTTATTATTAATATCGACCAGTAGCGTTCTGAATCTTCTAGGCAAAAACTTTTTCAAATTCTCACCTCCAAGCTGATCAACATACCCATCTGAAAACATATATAATGAATCACCTTTCTTAATTTCCAGATTTCTTGTTTCAAAAAGTGTTCCCTTGCTGTAATATCCAATAGGATTTCTGTCACCTTTCTGTTCAATTACTTCACTATTACGCACAATATAAACCGGGTTGTTAGCTCCTGCAAATTCAATTTTATTGCTCTTTCTGTCAATCTTTAATAATACAATGTCCATACCCTCTCTGATTTCTTCAATATCGCCACTCTGATGGAGGGAGTCCTTTATCTTAATACTAAGCTGGTCTAAAATTTCTCCTGGTTTCTTGGAATAGCTTTTATTTACTATTTCATTTAAAAGTGCTATTCCCAGCATGCTCACAACTGCACCCTGCACTCCATGGCCTGTACAATCAGCTACTGCTAAAAATATTCTGTCATCTCTTTTATCCATCCAGTAAAAATCCCCACTAACTATATCTTTAGGCATATTAAGAACAAAAAAATCAGTCAGCTCATTGTTAATAAAATTATCGGGAGGCATGGCAGCTTTTTGAATAACGCTGGCAGATTTCATATTATCGGTAATCAGTTTCTGTTGCTTTGATATAACCCTGTTCTTATCAGTAAGTACAACATTTGCCCTCTTTTTCTGAACAATTTGCCGGTATAACAAGAACAAGGCAACAAGAATTAGTGCAATAACAATACTAAGTGAGCCCATAAAAATTCGCTGCCTTTTTATCTGCAAATTCTTTATTCGCAGCCTCTGACTATTTATCTTGTTTTCACGTTCTCTTTCATAAGCCTGCTGTTCTACCATTTCTTTTTGTCTTAAAACTTCCTCGGTAAGAAATTTTATGACTTTTTCACTTTCCCCCATTTCACCTGTAATCTGACTTTCTGTAACAGGTTCATTTATGTCAATATCTGCATATTCAGATTTCGCAAGCAAGTCTTTATACTCGTTTGCCTTATCAGTTGCATTAATGCTGAAGTATAATTCTGATAATACCTTTAGATTTCTGGCTAACAGTTCTTCAAAATTATTTTCCTCACATATTTTTTTACTTGATTCGAAATGTTCCACGGCTTTGGTATTTATGTTAAGCTGTTTGTATGCATTTCCTAAGTTATGCAATGAAACAGCTTTGCCATAAGTGTAGTTAATATCCTCTTTCAATTTCAGTGATTTCTCATAATATGTTATTGCCTTTTTATACTTGCTTTGATCTAAATTTAAGTTCCCCAGATTATTGTAAGTCATTGAAGCATCTTTTTTGTTGCCTGTCTCCCCTTTAATTTCCAGTGATTTTTCATAGTACTTTCCTGCCTCATCATAATTCCCCATTTTATAATAAGCCACACCAAGTTTGTTATAATTAGAACCCAAATTATCCTGCTTATTTAATTGTTCATTTAACTCAGCCGACTTTTTATAGGAATCTATTGATTTTTCCAGAAATTGCTGTTTGTAATAGAGATTGCCAATATTATCCATGACTAAGGACAATCCTTCCCTGTCATCAATATCATCTTTAACCTGTGCTGATTTTTCGTAATAATCTATGGCTTTGTTGAAATCGTAAGTGGTTTCATATACATTACCTATATTTGACAAAGCGTCAGAAACCCCTCTTTCATCTCCTAAATCTTCCTTAAGTCCTAAAGATTTTTCATAAGAATTAATAGAAGATTTATATAATCCTGAGTCAAGAAAAACCTCTGCTATATCTTCCAGGATTACAGCGGCATTTTTTTTGTTTCCTCTCTTTTCTTCGATCTCCAGGGATTGCTGATAAAATCCCAGTGCATTTGAGTGAGCTTTCAAATTTTTAAGGGTATCAGCAATTTCTTTGTATACTTTTGATATTTCCTGATCATTTTCAGTCTTCTTGATTTTGGAAAGTGTTTCTTCATATTTGCTAAGTATTGCCTGCCGCAGGCTATCTCTTTTTGCCATCTCCCGGGCTTTTTCCTTTTCTGCTATGATCTCTTTATCTGAGATTGGGGCCAGGGCCCTTTCCATTGAATCCTTTAATCCCTCTTTTGATGCTTCCTTCTGTTTTTCTATTTGTCTCATCCTTGTTAATGTTTCTATTGCCTGCATCTTTAATCTTGGATATTCTTCCAGGGGCATTAAATCCGATGCCTTCTGATATTCAATCATAGCCTCATCATATTTCTTAAGATTCATAAGGCTGTCGCCCCTGGAAATATGTTTATTATAGTCAGCTCGTTTGCCTTCCTGTTTGAAGTGTGATAAATAATAGTTGCTGGTTGAGGCTAAAATTCCGGAATAATTCACCTTACTTGATTTAAGGCTGACAATACCTGAATAAACGTAAGAATGAAATAAAAACAAATTAAAAATTAATAACAGGACAATATGTATTTTTTTCGACAAAAAACAACCTTTTGAATACATAGTATTATCATATTTTTTAATAAAGTTATAACAATTTTATCAATACATTCAGGCAAAAATCAATGATTTAATTAACATATAATCTTATTAACTTATCATAAAGTTCAAATAGAATCGTTATAGAAATATTTCAACTATAACAATGATTATGACGCTGAAACATATTTAATATAATTTTGTTAAGCAGTTATATTTGTTTTAATTTTATTTAAAGGAATAAATTTTGGTATATTAATTGTAATAATTATTATCAATAATTTTTTTCACATGGACTTTAATGAACTGATTTTAAAATATAAGAGTATTTTTCATTTCGTTTCAAAAAAACAAATCAAGGACGCTCTGGACATTCTTAAGGAACTTATCGAAAAATGTAATAATAAAGACCTTAAAGATCAATTTGAAAATCATTATAGTACATATCAGAACATATTGAAATACTCATTTGAGTTAGGGGATGATCCCGAAAAGGAGAAAGTATACGGCCGCTTGCTTAAATCAATAACAGAACTTGCCGACAATGTAAAAGAAGATATAATAATCACTTACAAGCTGCTCAGTTACTACCAGTATAAAACAGAAATCAAAAAGGTACATCAGCTCGATGAAGATGAATCAGATGATATAGTTAAACACCTTGAATTTGAAAGGGAAATTTACCAGATGTTAAGGTCCACTTCAGGCATAAAAAAATCTGATGATTCAAAAAATGAAGAAGACTACAAAAAAAGTCTGATTAATATTTTTAAGATTATATGGTTAACTGACACCTTTAAAGAAGCTGAAATTGAATTAGTTAATAAAATATGTAATACAAAATCTCTTCCGTGGCATGACAAATGTCTCATAGTTAGTGCCCTGACATTGTCTTTATTAAGACATTTTGACAGTAATAAAGTTGCTCTGCTATTTGAGTTTTACAAAGCTGGAGAACATCAGATCTGGCAGAGAGCCCTTGTTGGTTTAACAATAAGTCTTTACGTTTATGATGAACGTATTGATTATTATCCTGATATAGTAAATAGAATTAAAGCTTACCAGGGTAATAAAGATCTCGAGAAACATATTGAAACAATTATTATTCAGTTTATCAGGGCTAAAGAAACTGAGAAGATTACAAAAAAAATTAAGGAGGAGATCTTGCCGGAAGTGATGAAGATAAAATCAAAACTTGAGGAAAAACTTGATCTTGAAAATATCTTATCATCAGAAGTTATAAGCGAAAAAAATCCTGAATGGGAAACATATTTCAAGGATTCACCTGATATTTATCAGAAGTTTGAAGAATTCTCCGCAATGCAGCTGGAAGGAGCCGATGTTTTCTTAGGAGCTTTTGCATTACTTAAGCGCTTTGATTTTTTTAATGAGTTAAGCAATTGGTTTTTACCATTTTATAAAGAAAATGAGATAATTACCGGGGCCCTGGAAAATATTAAAGAGGGATTTGATACAGATCAATTTGTTGAAGGGCTTGAACGTTCGTCATTTCTTTGCGATTCAGACAAATATTCATTTTGTCTTAATGTTAAACACTTACCATCCTTTCAGAAGTCAATGATGACAGAACTGTTCAACATGGAACTAAAAGCAATGAATGAACTTAGCCAGCAGGATGAACTTGTAAACACTAATACGAAAAACAAGACTGTCTTTACTCAATATTTTCAGGATCTGTACCGCTTTTATAATCTGCATCCGCTAAAACAGGAATTTGAAGATATTTTCAAATTGAAATACCATATCTATAAATCAAACTTCTTTAATATATTAATTGAAGATCAGTCAATATTAAGAAATATAGGTGAGTTTTTCTTTGAAAAAAGTTATTACGAAGAGGCACTTGAGATTTTTGAAATGCTGTCAGTCTCCGAAGAAAACCACGAATTATTTGAAAAAACTGCCTTCTGCTACCAGCAAACAGGAGAATTTCAAAAAGCTGTTGATTATTACCACAAAGCTGAACTTACAAGCAAAAACAAGATGTGGCTAATTAATAAACTAGCTTTCTGTTACAGGAAATTAGATCATTTTGAAAAGTCAATTGAATATTATAAACAGGCAGAAAAATTGGATCCTGAGGACCTTCAAATCCAGGCATACCTCGGTCAGGTTTACCTGGATATTGATGATTTCGAATCAGCTTTAAAATACTATTTTAAGGTTGAATATTTATCTCCCGATAATCACAAGATTCAACGTCCAATTGCCTGGTGTTCATTTATTCTAGGGAAACTCGATACTGCCAAAAAATATTTTGAGAAGCTTATATTAAAGGAAGATAACAAAAACGATTTCATGAACCTTGGTCACGTGGAATGGTGTCTTGGTAATAAACAAAAGGCTATTGAGAATTATAGCTTAAGCATCAAAAAATCAAATCTTGACTTCGACTGGTTTACTAAAGTTTTTGAAGAAGACAGTAAATATCTTATAAAACAAGGAATCAATGCTTTTGATATTCCCCTGATGATTGATTATTTAAAAATCTATTTAAAAGAATAATCAGGAGTTTTCCTGAAGACTATTTCTTAATTTCTGAAGCTCAGCATCCATTATACCATGTATCCTGTTTCTAATTTCACTGATACCTGAATTCTCAAAACTTGAATAAGGTATTTCATCTAAAATCCTGACTTTAATAGACAGTTTCTTCATCACAAAAATACCTTTCCTTGCAAGGGTTCCTGAAACAGCATTAATTATTATTGGCAGGATATTAGTCCTTGTATCTGCAGCCAAAATAAATGCGCCATCTTTAAATTGCTGAAGATTTCCGTTTTTGGATCTTGTTCCTTCAGGAAAGATTAATACAGAAATACCTGATGCAATAACCTTTTTACTGATTTCTATCATTTTTATAACACTTTTTTTATCTCCCCTCTTCACTTTTATATAGTTATTTAATGTCATTATCCAGCCTACGACCGGTATCTTAAAGATTTCCGTTTTGGAAACCCATCTGTAATGTGTTAATAAACGGAAAAGCACCAGTATATCGAGCATAGACTGGTGATTAGAAATAATAATATAAGTTTTACTGTTCTTAAGCTTCTCTCTGTTTTCAATACTTATTTGCCACCAGGGATTTATCCATATATATAATGATGCCCATAAGGAAGTTATATAATGGACTGTAATAAGCTTTTTATCAAAAGAAACTGTTATTAGCCATATAGTTAAATAAACAGGAAAAATTATAATAATAGTTATTATAGCAAAAATCCATATATAAGCTGAAACAAGGATTGATTTCATTGATGAATTTTACTGAAGTGATAAAGTTAATTTTAAAGTTTGAAAATTATATTATTATTATTGTTTAAATCTGTTTAATTTTGTAAAAAACATGTCACGCTAATTCATCAACAATAATCATATATTGATAAAAAACTTTTAAAAATAACTTTAGATTCTAAACCTCTTTTAACTTTGGGCGTATATAACTCAAAATTGTACCGATTAAGAAGTACTGCTTATATCAAATTTTATTTTTTCAGTATATAATAAAACTAATAATTTGATTATGAAAAAATTTGCATTTTTAATTACAGTAATATCTATTAATCTTTTCATTTACGGACAGAATATTAATGTTAAGGTAGAACCAACTGATACGATACTTAAACTTGGAGGGACAGTTCTGCTTGTTGATGTAACTAAAGTAACAGCTAATTATGTTAGTTTTGTTTACCCCGGTCAGAAGGAAGTATATACGATTGAAAGAAAACAAATTCAAAAAATCGTATATAAAAATGGCAGGATTGATGAATTTAATAACCCGATTATTGAAATGATCGATGAATATGAGTGGGAAGCCGTTTGGTTAACAGAAGATAAAAAAGAAGTAGTTGACTTATATAAAAGAGGTACTGTAGAATCCAAATCTTCTCCCAGCGAAAGAAGCCCAAAAGCTGCCAAAAAAAATGCAATAATAAAACTTAAGAAAAAAGCAGCAAATATGAGGGGGACAATAATCCTTGTGACACATAAACAAAAAACCGGAGGATACGGTGAATTTCCAGGATATTATATAAAAGGAATTGTATATGGCCCCGAACCTTTGGATGAAGAAGAAGAAACAATAAAAAGAGAAAGATCATTGAGAAAAGATGCGGCTCTTTAAAAAATATATCCTTTAAAGCACTCTTAAACAGGGTGCTTTTTTTAAAACATCGAGTCTATAAGTTTATCCGCTTCAGCTTTAGATATAGATAACAATTCAGAAATTTTATCTGTCTTTTCCTTTAAATCACTTTCCCTGTGCGGGACTCCTTTGATGAGTCCGGGTAATTCTAATAATATCTTTTCATTATTATAAATGCCCTTTACCTCTACATTTTTAATAATGCCGTCTTCAACAAATATCCTGAATAATATATCTTGTATTTCAGTTTTGTATATGCAGTCTAATGAATATTTCGGTGAATATCCGTAAACCCATTCCCATGTGGAATACTTATCTTTAACGAGTGTGCCTATTTTCTCAATATCCTTATCGCTTAATTTATAAATTATCGGATTATGATAATTTGTAACAACATGCTTTAGTAATAAATCTCCGAAATCCAGAATATCTATTCCCGACTGTAAATATTCTTCAATATTGGTAACCACCCCCCTCTTGGATTTTACAGCTTTATCTCTATAGCGGCCGGGAGTCACTCTTATTGATTCATTAAGGATATTCAATTGAGTATTGAACAATAAAGTACCATGATGCAAGACCCTTTCCCTGAAAATATGTTCGGCATTTCCGGAAATTTTTCTGTTATTCACCATTATATTATTCTTACCCTTAAATTCAGCATTAACAGATAAATCATGTAGTACCTTTAAAACAGGTTCAATGAACCTCTTAAAATTTACCAGCTGATCTTCTTTGCCGTTTACTATAAATGTAAAATTAATATTACCCAGGTCATGGTATACTGTTCCTCCCCCCGACAATCTGCGGGCTACTTTTATATTATTATTTTTTACATAATTATAATTTATTTCTGCCAGAGTATTTTGATGTTTACCGACAATAACTGCCGGTTCACTTCTCCAGAGCATAAAAATATCCTCCTTAAATTCTTTAAAAAAATACTCTTCGGCAGCAAGATTAAAATATGGATCGGTGTTATTACTTATTATGCAAAACATTTCCTTATATTAAACTGCAGTAAAATTAATAAAGATAATTCTATACTCATTAATGATTTTATCACGAGACCAGATTCTTTTAGAATACATATAATATTTTTTTGTATTTTAACATTAGTAATTATGAAAAAAATTAAATATGAAAAATCTTGTTGAAAGATTCATTAAATATGTGAAAATTAATACTCAGTCAGATAAGAATTCAAAAACCTGTCCTTCAACAAAAAATCAGCTTGAACTGGCAAAAATCCTGGCACAGGAATTAAGGGATTTAGGGCTGTCTGATGTAGATTTAGATAAGAATGGATATTTAATGGCAACATTGCCATCTAATATTACAGATGATGTTCCTGTAATAGGGTTTATTGCTCACCTGGATACTTCACCTGATGCTCCGGCTGAGAATGCTGAGCCCCGAATTATAGATACCTATTATGGAAAGAATATAATATTAAATAAAAAAGCAAATATTATATTATCTCCCAAGGAGTTTATTGATCTTAACACATATATAGGTCAGCCATTAATTACAGCGGACGGTAAAACATTATTGGGGGCAGACGATAAAGCAGGAATTGCTGAGATAATAACTGCTATAGAGTACCTGCTAAAACACCCCGGTATAAAGCATGGTAAAATAAGGCTGGCATTTACTCCTGATGAGGAAATACACAGGGGGACTGATAAATTTGATGTTAAAAAATTTAATGTGGATTTCGCATATACTGTTGACGGGGGTCCTCTGGGTGAAATAGAATATGAAAATTTTAATGCTGCGCGTGCAAAAATTACTATCAATGGATTAAATGTTCATCCCGGTACTGCAAAGAACAAGATGAAAAATTCTATGTCGATAGCTATGGAATTAAACAGTATGTTACCCAGTCATCAAACTCCAGAACATACTGAAGGTTACGAAGGATTCTATCATCTTACAGATATTACCGGTTCGGTTGATACCACAACTGTGAATTACATTGTACGTGATCATGACAAGTCAGCATTTGATAAAAAGAAAGACTTGCTCATAAGGATTGTCGACCATTTAAATTTAAAATACGGGCCACGGACAATTAAAATTACCATGGTGGATCAATATTATAATATGCGTGAGATAATTGAGCCTGAATTTCATATTGTTAAGTTAGCTATTAAAGCTATGAATGCTGTTGGTGTTACTCCAAAGATTGTTCCTATAAGAGGAGGTACTGACGGTGCAAAACTGTCTTATATGGGAATACCTTGTCCGAATCTATTTGCCGGAGGTCATAATTTTCATAGTAAATATGAATTTATACCCATAAAATCCATGGAAAAGTCAGTCCAGGTTATTGTTAAAATTGTCGAGTTAAATGCCAAACAGAATAAAAAATCCTCCTGAAACATATCAGTAGGATTTTCATTTAGTAGTTAAAATATCTTAATTAGCTTCCGAAAAATCCAAGGGCAACTGTAAGTCCGGCCATAACTACCGATACCATTGTCATTAATTTAATAAGTATATTCAGAGAAGGCCCTGAAGTATCCTTAAAGGGATCCCCAACTGTATCACCAACAACGCCAGCCTTGTGAGCCGGGCTTCCCTTACCCCCATAATTTCCTTTTTCAATAAATTTCTTTGCATTATCCCATGCACCTCCTGCATTATTAAGCATGCAGGCCAGTGTAAATCCTGCTGTTAATCCGCCTGCTAGCAGCCCTACAACACCGGCCACTCCCAGTAAAACACCAGTTGTAACAGGTACTATTATTGCCAGTAATGAAGGAATAATCATCTCTCTTTGAGCACCTTTTGTTGATATGGCAACGCATTTTGCATATTCAGGAGTTGCTTTACCCTCCATAATTCCAGCTATTTCACGGAATTGCCTTCTTACTTCATCAACCATTGCACCTGCTGCTCTTCCCACGGCTTTCATCGTCATAGCACAGAAAACAAAGGCCATCATTGCGCCGATAAATAGTCCTCCCAGCAATAAAGGATTAAAAATTGAAAGGTTATATGCTTCAACGAAATCCTTTACTGTTGCTCCGGCAATATTAACAGCTTTTTGGCCATCTTCAAGGGCCGGAACAATATTATTATAAAACAATACATCTCCGACCTGTTTAAATCCTTCACCTGCAAGTTTACCCAGCCAGAGCCTGACCTCTTCAATATATGCTGCAAGAAGCGCCATCGCTGTTAGTGCCGCTGACCCTATTGCAAATCCTTTACCTGTTGCTGCAGTCGTATTACCTAACATATCAAGAGCATCGGTTCTTTCCCTGACTTCAGGTGGCAGTTTAGACATTTCGGCATTTCCACCGGCATTATCAGCAATCGGACCAAATGCATCTGTTGCAAGTGTTATACCTAAAGTTGAGAGCATACCTACAGCTGCAAATCCAATGCCATATACTCCCAGTGCAAAGTGTTTGAAGCCTCCTGCAAAACCATAAGCGGCAATTATACCTAACACTATTGTAATAACAGGTATCCAGGTTGAATACATTCCAACAGCTATTCCATCTATTATTGTAGTGGCAGGACCTTGTTGAGCTTGCCTGGCAATGCCTCTGGTGGGTTTATATTCATCAGATGTAAAATATTCCGTTCCCTGTCCGATTATCACTCCTGCTATTAATCCGGAGACTACGGAACCAAAAATTCCCCATGTTATCCATCCCAAATAGGCCATAAATGCTACAGCCGCAAGAATTAATAAAGAACTGGTTCCTGTACCCAGCAATAATGCTTTTAACAAATTCTTTTGTGTCGCCGACTCTTTTGCCCTGACCATAAATATTCCGAGTATAGATAATATTATCCCTCCGGCGGCTACAATCATAGGAGCAATAACTGCTTTAATGAGTGTGAAATCTTCAGGGAGCAATCCCTTATTCTTAAGAATTAATACAGGTAATGCTGCACCTAATGCTGCAGTAGCAAGAATAGAACCGCAGTATGATTCATAGAGGTCTGCGCCCATTCCGGCAACATCACCAACATTATCGCCAACATTATCAGCAATGGTAGCAGGATTGCGCGGATCATCCTCAGGTATTCCCGCCTCAACTTTCCCGACAAGATCAGCTCCAACATCAGCAGCTTTTGTATAAATTCCTCCTCCTACACGGGCAAATAATGCCTGTGTTGAGGCACCCATACCAAAGGTTATCATTGTGGCAGTAATCTCAAAAAGTTTGGTCTTCTCTCCCAAATCGGTTAATACTCCGTTAACAACATAACCGGGATCAGGATGTACCAGAGTAAGTCCCAGAAAATGAAGTCCATTCTGCATATTCTCCGGTGTATAAACCAGTCTATTAAGTATTAAAAACCAGGCTGCAATATCCAAAAGTCCGAATCCCACAACTACAAGACCCATAACTGCGCCACTGCGAAATGCTATTTGCAGACCCCTGTTTAAAGAGCTTGAAGCTCCCTGGGCGGTCCTCGATGAAGCATAAGTTGCTGTCCGCATCCCCAGAAACCCGCATAATCCTGAAAACGTACCTCCTGTCAGAAATGCAACAGGCACAAAAGGATTCTGAACTCCAAAATATGCAAGAACAAGCAGTATTATAACCAGACATATAAAAATTAATCCCACGACCTTATACTGACGTGATAAATATGCCATCGCTCCTTCTCTTACATATTGTGCAATTTGTTTCATCCTGTCAGTACCTTCAGGATTTTTCATCATACCCTTAAAGAAGATGTAGGCAAAAATAAGCGCTAAAACCGCTCCAACAGGTATAAACCAAAATATACTAGGCATTTTTACACAATTTATATTTATTTAACATCAAGTTAATAATTATTATATTGATTAACAATAATATCTAACTAAATCAAAAGCATAATATTCAAGCACACGAAATTAAAAATTCCATAAAGCACCTTTAATAAAAAACAAGCTGCAAATATACTTAAAAATATTTGCAGCAAAATATTTATGTTATTGATTTAAATTTATTATGAATAACGCATTTCTTAATACTGCCGGAGATATTAATTTAGGAACCAGCAACCACACTCCGGGCATATTCCCTGACAGTTTTCAGTTTTATGGGAAACTTTTTCAGCATCTCTTTCATATCAATCGGGTCTCCATTTGCAACACAGAGCATCAACCCGGCAAATGATTTTTGCATTGGATCAGTAGCTGCATTCAACTGCGATTGCAGAGCTTCGACGGGCACATTTTGTACATCAAATTTTTGGCCGCTCACATCTTCGAAAATCCTAACCGCATCTAATTGTGATAACTTTTCAGGTCCACCCATTTCGAGTATAGCATTTTTAGCTGCCGGATTCGTTAAACTCTCAACAGCAAAACTGGCTACGTCCTTGTAAGAAATATAACTTACCGGCTTTGAACCATCACCGCAAAGCTGGACCTTGGAATTAGCTACATCAAATCCAACAGCTGCTGTTAACCAGACTTCCATAAAGCAGCTTGGCCGCAAAATAGTGTAATCCATTCCGCTTTTCTGAAGATGCTGCTCAATGGAACGCTTTGCATTTCTTAACGGAAAATCCAGGTCAATCTGTCCTGAAAAAGATGTGTAAATAAAATGCTTTACTCCGGTGTTCTTTGCACTGTCTATAAAATTTGTCATACCTTCAAGATCCACTTTTTGAAGGTCATTCTCTCCCGGCACGTATGAGAAAGGCATGGAAGAAACGGTTGTAATGACCGCTGTAATTCCCTCCAGCACGGGCCCGAAGGTTGAACTGTTTCGCAAGTCCCCCTGCATAATTTGAACGCCGAGCTCTTTTAGTTTATTAGTCTTAGCCTGGTCAGATGTCGCTCTGACCATCGCCCTTACGGGTTTACTATCTGTGGTAAGAAGTTGACAAATTTCACTGCCAACCATACCTGTTGCACCAATAATTAAAATCATAACTTTTACCTCCTATTTTTAATTATTATTACTAATAACTGTTCCTTATAATCCTTACTATAAGGGTATACAGTATTTTGATATTTAAATTGCTGAAACAAATGTACATTATGGAAAGGCCTGATTCTAACAGGGCTGTAACAAATAATCACACTATTGTAACAATTGATTGAAACTTATCACAAAGAATTTTAGTTAATGGAATTATTACAGGTTACTAGTAGCTAGAAGTGAGGAACAAATTGTCAATGGTTCAATAACTACCCTGCCCAGCTTTCCCTGTCGAGACTTCGGTATTGAATCGCTTCAGCGAGGTGGGCAGGCTGTATCCCTTCGCATGAATCCAGATCGGCAATTGTACGTGACACTTTTAAAATCCTGTCATATGCCCTGGCAGAAAGACCGAGTTTCTCCACAGCATTTTTTATTAATGTAGTGCATTCCTGACCAAAAACACATAACTCTCTGAGCAAGGAAGAGCTTACCTGGGCGTTGCTGTAAATGCCATTAAAACTCTTATATCTTTCATGTTGAATCTTTCTTGCCTTTATAACCCTATGCCTTACTGATTCGCTCTTTTCAGCATCGTGTTGTTCCGACAATCTATCAAAGGGTACAGGAACAACTTCGATATGTATATCTATTCTATCCATTAAGGGACCTGAAACTTTATTAAGATATTTTTGTACAGCACCTGGTGCACATACACATTCCTTGTCAGGATGATTGTAATATCCGCAGGGGCAGGGATTCATCGACGCCACTAACATGAAATTCGCCGGATATTCAACAGTGAATTTCGACCTTGAAATAATTATTTTTCTGTCTTCCAGGGGTTGCCTCATCACTTCAAGGACTGTCCGCCTGAACTCAGGCAATTCATCTAAAAAGAGTACTCCGTTATGAGCAAGTGAAATTTCACCGGGCTGGGGATAAGAACCTCCTCCTACAAGTGCTATATCTGAAATAGTATGATGAGGGGAGCGAAAAGGTCTGCTGGTCATTAAAGACGTATCTTTATCAATTTTCCCTGCTACAGAGTGGACTTTTGTTGTTTCTAATGATTCATGCAGGGTCAAAGGAGGTAAGACCGTTGATATTCTTTTGGCGATCATTGTTTTTCCTGCACCTGGCGGACCAATCATTATAATATTATGCCCTCCTGCAGCTGCGATTTCAATTGCTCTTTTAACATTTTCCTGTCCTCTCACATCAGCGAAATCAACATTATAATTATTAATGTTAAAAAAAAAGTTATCATGCGTATTAACTATTGTTGGTGTTAATTTAATTTCATTATTGAAAAAAGAAATTACTTCCTGTATGCTTTCAACTCCATAAATATCAAGATCATCAACAACTGCAGCCTCCCTGGCATTATACTTTGGTAAGATAAATCCTGTAAATCCCTTTTTCTTAGTCTCAATAGCAATTGACAATACTCCCTTTATTGGCCGTAAACTTCCGTCTAATGAAAGCTCTCCCATGATAACAAATTTGTCAATATTTTCACTGTTGATTTGTCCGGTTGCGGCAAGAATTCCAATGGCAAGCGGTAAGTCATATGCTGAACCTTCTTTCCTTATATTGGCAGGGGCCATATTAATAATTAATTTTTTCCCCGGCCATTTATATTCATTTGATTTTAAAGCCGATTCAATTCGCTGTTTACTTTCTTTAACCGCATCGTCAGGAAGACCAACAAGAAAAAACTTTGCTCCGCGTATGGCATTAACTTCTATAGTAATAATTTCAGCTTTAACACCGTATACAGCACTGCCATAAGTCTTGACCAACATGGATAAACGAAAAATTTATTTATTCAGTAATTTATTTTTTCTTTCGCGGCGCTCTTCTTCCTTTATAAGCCAATAACATCCACAGCCTTTGATACTTTCTTTCCTGAAACATCCAAAAATTATATTTAATCCGAAGCGTAAATTTATGTTTTTTGAACTCTGAAGCCATATCATGCCAGGCACATTGTCACTAACTATATAGAACTGTAAAGGCATCCTGCCAAAAGCTAAACCTAACCCTAAATTATTAACACTTCTGTGCATATATGACCAGCTTAGGCTGACTGAAAAATACCTGGCAAACCTTGAATTTGCAGAGAGAATCAAACCTGACTGAATCTTCTGTCTATATATTTTGCTGGCAATTAAACCCCCAAGATTAATTCTGTCATTTAATTTATAAGTAGCACCAATATAAATTCTTGGCTGGAGTAAATAAATATATGACCTGTTATCGATGATGCTCCCGTCTGTGAAAGTATTTATTATATCCTGAAAATAGTTATCAGTAATTATTGAATCACCTAAGGGCCCATCATAGAAAAAATCACCTTCTACATCATAATTTGTTAAATTCGACCGGTAAAATATTGCTCCAACATCCAATATGCTCCCTGAAATAGTAATATTTTCATCATAATTATAAATAAAACCTGCATCCACTCCCAGGCCGAAATTTTTTCTGTTAAATATCAAATCCGATTCTAAAGTGTAGTCTTTATTAGTAATGTTGTAGTTACCTTCTGTATCAATTTCCAGGCTATAGGGTAAAGATGCATTAACTAAAATATCATTAACAAACAACAGGTTAAATGTATTTTCTTCAGTAAATAACCCTATAACCGATTTCCTGGTGTTAAGATTCAATTTTCCAAACAGGATTTTACCACGTATTCCAAAAGTCCTGTAATCATCAAATTTTTTAGATACTCCTATAGCATATTCCCTGAAATGATTGAACTGAATGCCGCTACCATCAAGGGATATCCATTCACCTTCGAATTGTGTATTACCTTTATAGGCAAATGCAAATAAATCCTTTGGATAAAATAATACTAAATCGTTTCTTTCCCTTATTGAGAAAGTGAAATAAAAGTCTTTTCTTTTATGTCCTATCGCAAACAAATGAGTATACAATTCAGAGGATAAATAATTCATTCTTGCCAGTTTTCTTTCAATATTTTCTGCATCCAGAGAGTATAGTCCTTCCTCCTGACTTTCCAGAAGATGATTTATAGTAAATCCATTATTTGCCAGATTAAAATGAGTCGATGATATTACGGGAAGTCCGATGAACCATCTGCATTCACCCTGTATAGCAGGATTTATAAAGTTTGATTGCGGTACAGAATGCATGAAAAACAGAGTATTGCTTTGTTGCGATTGGATTCTATAAGCTGCGATAACCAGAAAAAATATTGATAATATTACTGACTTTATCATTAGTCCTTAATGAAATTTGATATCGGAAGTATTATACTCTAACTCTATTCTTGCTCCGATGTGAATGTAAAGATCATAATCAGAATAGAATTTTGCAATGTCAACATCAAGCCTTGTGGTTTTAACATATCCATAAATTATTATATTTCTAATACTGGCCAGATTTCTAATTATAGAATCAGAAACCGGATAATATCCGATATCAGGGGGATTATCTACAGGAATGCCATTATTATCCAAGTCGGGGGGTAAGATCACCAGAGGCCCGTCCCTGAATATTGAATCAATAGAAGTCATAGATTCATCTGACAAATAAACCTGAGCACGCGTTTCAGTCGGGAAGTCATTGTCAATGATTAATACAAAAGTAATAGCTTTTATTTTTTCAAGGTCTTCACCTAAAGTACTGAAATCAAATTCTTTCATAATTAAAGTATCAACGGCATATTTGATATTCACATAGACTGTATCATCAAATTCAACATCCCCCGGGAATAGCGCCCGAAGTGAATCCAGTTGCAATGTATCTAACTGTAATGTATCCAGATTGAGTGAATCCAATAATTCAAAATAATCATTTATTGAATATATTACCTCACCTATAGGTAATGAATAACTTGAATTTATTTCTACTGATTCTGAAATATTAGTTATATTTTCATCAATACATGAAAAAAATGCAACACTTATTATAATAATTGATATAATCCCTATTTTCAATTTACACTTCATTAAATATTTTATATCTAATATAACTAAATTACTAAATATTTAACTCAATATAATGTATAAGTGAGTGTATTATCTTAATATGAATTTCCTGAGTCCTGTCCGAATACCTTGTAAATGGAGCTCTTATTTCTATATCACAAAGGGGTGCCAGTTTTCCTCCTTGTTTACCTGTTAATCCAATAACACTCATGTTTTTAGTCCTGGCAGCTAATGCCGCGTTAACCACGTTCTGGGAATCTCCGCTTGTACTAATTGCCAGCAGTACATCTCCTGGCTGGCCCACTCCTTCGATGTATCTTGAGAATATATGATCAAACCCGTAATCATTTGCTGAGCACGTTAGATGTGAGGGGTCTGATATAGAAATAGCCGGTATTGATCTCCTCTCGTCCCTGAATAAGCCTGTAAGCTCCTCTGCAAAATGCATCGCATCACACATTGAACCTCCATTACCACAGGATATTATCTTCCTTTCATTTAATACCGCGTTTACCATAATCCTGCCCGCTTCATATATATTCTTAATATTTATATCATCTGAAATAAATTCATCTAGTATTTTCCGGGCTTCAATTAAGTTATCTTTTATCTGTTGCATTTGCTTAAGTAATTATAATGTATTTTAAAGAATAATCGGTTGTTTAATTTAATTTATTGTATGAATGGCAGCCTTAATTGTAATATAACTCAATAATCACGTAAATAATTTAACTGATATTTATCCTTAATACATCTAAAATAAAAAAGTTTTGCATAATTTTTGCGCATAATAAAATAATTATCTGTAAATATTAAATAAATTTGTTGAACAAAAATCAATTGTTATGGGATTACCAAGGTTTTTCAGGCTTGCTAAGCCAAAGACATTCAATTATATACCTGTATTTTATGATGAACGCGAGGAAAAACTCAAGGAAAGAGTAGAGAAAGTCAAGCGTGAGATGGGTGAAGAAAAAACTAAAGACTACAAACCTCTAATTGTAAGAGGAACAATGCAGGGCTATCTAAAAAAATCAAGGATGGCCAACAGATACAGTTCCATACGATTAATTCTCATTTTTGCTATTCTGCTTGCTATTGCTTATTATATAATTGTTAAATTCTTTTTCTCCTAAGTATAGGGATTAATATGGTTAGTGATCCACGAGTTTATTATAATTCCAAATAGGGCAATTATTGAAACTATATTATTTTTTGCATATATAATTCTTAAATGGCAGATATTATCCAGTTACTCCCTGATTCTGTTGCTAATCAGATAGCTGCAGGCGAAGTAATTCAAAGGCCGGCTTCAGTGGTAAAAGAATTAGTGGAAAACTCAGTTGATGCAGGCAGCACTTCAATAAAAATATATGTTAAAGACGGGGGAAGAAATCTTATACAGGTAATTGATAATGGATGCGGTATGTCGGATACTGATGCAAGGCTTGCCTTTGAAAGACATTCTACATCAAAGATAAAGAATGCTGATGATTTATTTGAAATAAGAACAATGGGATTCAGGGGAGAAGCACTCGCTTCTATAGCAGCTGTTGCAAACGTTACATTAAAAACCAAACAATCTGATAATGATATAGGTACTTCCATCGAAATAAGCGGCTCCCAGTTCGTTAATCAAAGCCGGCAGGCATGCCCGGATGGAGTGAATATTATTGTAAAAAACCTGTTTTTTAATGTTCCTGCAAGAAGGAAATTTTTAAAAAGCAATAGCACTGAATTAAAACACATAATAAATGAATTTCAAAAAATTGCCATTGCACATCCCGATGTCGATTTCTTCCTGTCACATAATGACTCTGAAATATACAATCTGCCTAAATCAAATATCAAACAGCGAATAATTCACTTATATGGGAAATCAATAAATCAAAACCTTACAACCTTAAATACTGATACCAGCCTGGTGAAATTAAAAGGATTTATAGGTAAACCTGAATATGCAAAAAAAACTTTTGGAGAGCAGTTCTTTTTTATTAACAACCGTTATATGCGTCATCCTTATTTTCACAGGGCAGTAATGAATGCTTACGAAAAAATTTTGCAACCTGACTCTATTCCCTCGTACTTCATATTTATGGAAGCCGATCCTAAAACTATAGATATTAATATTCACCCGACAAAAACTGAGATCAAGTTTGAAGACGAACAGTCAATTTTTCAAATTATTAAGGCCGCTGTTAAAGAAGCATTGGGTAAATTTAGTATTACCCCGTCAATAGATTTTAATACTGAAGGAGTGATTGAAATTCCCCCCTTAAGGAAAGATACTGAAATCAATATTCCTGAAGTCCGCATAAATCCTGAATACAATCCATTTGAGCCCGGTAAAGACACCAAATCCTATCCTAAAGAAAAGAAGTATATCAGCGAGAAAGAATCACGCCTGAGACGAAACTGGGATAAGTTATATACCGGATTTACAAGTAGCAAAGATCATCCTGATTCTTTTAAAAAGGATGATTTACCTGAACAAAAAACACTGGAATCATCAACCCTCATTTCAATTAATAATATTTTTCAATTAAAAGGCAGGTATATTCTTACTTCCGTAAAATCGGGATTAATGATAATCGATCAGAAACGGGCACATGAGCGTATTCTTTTTGAAAAATATATTAGATCACTCGCAAATAATGCTCCCATGACCCAAAAAACACTATATCCGGAAACCGTTGAAATGGATGCAGCAGATCATAGTGTTATTATGGAAATACTTGAAGATATTTGCTCTATCGGATTTGATATAAGTGATTTCGGCAGCAATACTATAATAATAAACGGATGTCCCTCTGATATTCATAATCCAAACCCAAAAGAACTAATCGAAATACTAATTGAGGATTATAAAAGCACCCAGGGAGATGTTAAAGTAAATGCAAAAGAAAATATTGCAAGGTCCCTGGCAATAGCTTCAGCAATTAATTATGGTACTCCGTTAACAACAGAAGAAATGCAGGTAATAGTTGATCAGCTCTTTGCATGTGAAGAACCTAATTACTCCCCTTCAGGGAAAAAGACAATGACTATAATAAATATGGACGAGTTTGAAAAAAAGCTGAAATAAGAATTCTTAACTAATTTTTAGACTTATATTCTCTCACCCACTTCGTATCCCTGCATTCATTTTTCAATTGACTTATTGGTACTTGTAATTCAGGATGTATAAGATCTGGCTGCAGTTCGGCCATAGGAACCAATACAAACATTCTTTCCTGAATCTTCGGGTGAGGTATTATTAACTTATCAGATTTTATAACCTTATTGTTATAAAACAGAATATCAATATCTATCACACGGGCTGCATATATACTGTTATTCCTTTTCCTGCCAGATAATTTTTCAATTTTTATTATTACTTCAAGTACTTCTTCAGGTTTTAAAGAGGTAATAACTTTTAAAACCTGATTCAGAAAATTTATTCTGTGATTAAATCCCCAGGGCTCGGTTTCATATACTGAAGACTTATTAATTATTTTTCCAATATTTTTAGATATAAGTTCAGTGGCTTTCCGGAGATTCTTCATTCGATCTCCAAGGTTGCTCCCCAGGATTAAGTAAATATCAGGCATAAAAAATTAAATAATCAACAAATTTAACAATTAGGTTATTTGTAATTATTTTTATACTAAAATTTACGTATTTTTATTCCTTATCAACAAATAAAGGTTATTTCAATTACGTTATCAATTAAAACATAAATAATTATGAAAAGCTTTCTAAAATATTTACTGGCTACAATAGTAGGAGTATTTCTGGCATCTCTGGTTATGTTCTTTATTTTCCTGGGTGTTATAAGTGCTTTGATATCAATACAGGAAAAACCTGTGGAAATAAAAGATAATTCGATCTTATTGTTAAAGCTTGATGAACCTGTTTCAGACAGAAAACCATCTATTCCCTTTTTTAGTGCAAAAGCACTCGGCCTGAACCAGATTCTTACAAACATTCAAAAAGCAAAAGAAGACGAAAAAATAAAAGGTATCTATCTGGAACCATCATTCATCCCGGCAGGAATTGCAACAGTTGAGGAAATAAGGAATGCAATTCTGGATTTTAAGGAATCGGGTAAGTTTGTTATATGTCACAGTGATTTTTATACTCAACCTTCATATTACCTGGCCACAGCTGCAGATAAGATTTATATGAATCCGGAAGGTTATTTCCCCTTAATAGGTCTAAGGGCCCAATTAATGTTCTTTAAAGGAAGCCTGGATAAATTAGGAATTAAAGCGGAAATAATAAGACACGGAAAATTTAAAAGCGCTGTTGAACCCTTAATGTATGATAAAATGAGTGACGAAAACCGTGAACAACTAAAAACAATAATTGGATCAATATGGGACTACACTGTCTCAGAAATATCTGCGCAAAGAGGCATAGCAAAAGAAAAAATAAATTCCCTGGCTGAAAATCTTTCAGTATGGGATGCCAAATCCGCCGTTAAATATAATCTTGTTGACAGTTTAATATACAAGGACCATGTTCTGGATAAACTTAAAGAACTAACAGGAATTGAAGAATCAAAAAAATTAAATTTTGTATCATTAGCAAAATATAACAAAGTCCCTCAAGAAAGAAAGCATAAAGGATTGGCTAAAAACAAGCTGGCAGTTATTTATGCTTCGGGTAATATTGAATTAGGTGATGAAGGGGAAGGTCAGATAAGTTCGGAAAGAATCTCCGAAGCGATCAGAAATGCCAGGATTGATTCAACAATCAAAGCAATAGTATTTAGAGTAAATTCAGGTGGAGGAGACGCTATTGCCTCAGAAGTAATATGGAGGGAACTGGCCCTGGCCAGGGAAGCAAAACCGGTAATTGCCTCGTTTGGCGATGTTGCTGCATCAGGAGGATATTATATCGCGGTCTCTGCCGATACTATTGTTGCCAGTCCGGCTACCATAACCGGCTCAATAGGTGTATTTGGAGTAATGCTTAACGTGAGAGATTTTCTGAATAATAAATTAGGCATTACTATGGATGTTGAAAAGACCAATAAATATTCAGACTTTATGTCCGGATACCGTTCAATTACGGCCACGGAAAAAGAGGTGATGCAAAATTATGTGGATAAAATATATAGTACATTTGTTACTCATGTGACTGAAGGCAGAAATATGGCTTATAATGATGTTGATAAAATTGGAGAAGGAAGAGTATGGAGCGGGATTAATGCAAAGGAAATAGGCCTTGTAGATGTTTATGGAGGATTGTCTTCAGCTATTGATATAGCTGTTGAAAAAGCAAAGCTGGAAAAATACAGGATAGTAGAATTGCCGAAACTTGAAGATCCCATTGAGCAGTTGATAAAAGGACTTATGGGAGATGTCAGATTATCATATCTTAAGAAGGAGCTTGGTAATTCCTATAAATATTATCATTTTCTGCAGGAAGCATTAAATCTGAACGGTATCCAGGCAAGAATGCCATATGAAATAGAAATTTACTAAACAGGCTAATTATTTAAATAACCATAGTATTGTTAATTAAATAATGCTTGGCCTGATTTGAAATCCTCACTTTACAATTTATTACCCTGCCTGCACTATTTGGAGGCAGGGTAATTATCAGGAAATGTGAATCATAAATTCTCAATGACTCTAAACAGAAGAAAAATAGCATTTATCACCTTCCCCTTGTCATTAATATATGGATTTATTGTTAGCATAAGAAATATACTTTTTGACTTAAAAATCCTTAAATCAACTGACTTTAGCATACCCGTAATTTCTGTAGGAAATATAACCGTCGGAGGAACAGGTAAAACCCCTCATATTGAATATTTAATCAGACTTCTTTCAGATGAATTCAATATTGCTGTACTAAGCAGGGGCTACAGGAGAAGAACAAGAAATTTTATCCTGGCAAATATAAAATCCAATAGCATTGATATTGGAGATGAGCCCAAACAGCTGAAACAAAAATTTCCGGATGTTCATATTGCAGTCGATCGTAAGAGAGTCCACGGAATACGCAGGTTGTTGGAAAGTGTTGAAGACCTGAATGTAATATTACTCGATGACGCATACCAGCACAGGTATATCAAACCAGGAATGTCGATTTTACTTATCGACTTTAACCAGCCTCTATCTTCGGATCATATGCTGCCCTTCGGGAATCTGCGTGAAAGCAAACATGAGATTAGAAGAGCTGATATTGTAATCATAACCAAAACACCCAAAGCTCTGAAACCTATTGAAAGGAAAATATTAATTAAAGAATTAAAAATATTACCATCTCAGTTTCTTTACTTCACCACCTATGAGTATATGAATCCTGAACCTGTATTTACAGATAATAAAAAAAGCATAGTTTTAACCGATATAAAAAATGCCAGGCCATCAATACTTATAGTTACAGGCATAGCGCAGTCAGCTCCCCTGTTTAAATTTCTTAAGAGCTTTTCAAAGACAATTGACATGATGAAGTTCCCCGATCATCATTTCTACACTTCTGAAGATTTGATTAGAATCAAGTCCGGGTTCACCAGTCTTAATGGAAAGGTAAAATATATTTTAACCACTGAAAAAGATGCCGTTCGATTCAGAGAGATGCAAATATCAGACAATGAATTAAAATTATGCATGTACTTTGTTCCAGTCGAGGTAAAATTTCTTTATGGCGTAACAAAAAAGTTCAATAATGACATAATCAACTATGTTAAAAAAAATAAAAGAATCAACAGGTTATATAAATAGTAAAACTGACTTGGCGCCAGCTACCGGAATAATCCTGGGAACAGGATTAGGCAATTTCATTAACAACATAGATATAAAGAATATCATTCATTACAAAGATATCCCTAACTTCCCTGAAACAACAATAGAAAGTCATAAAGGAGTGATGGTATTTGGCACCCTTGAAAACAAACCTGTTGTTGCCATGCAAGGCCGTTTCCATTTCTACGAGGCCTTAAAAATGAAAAAAGTCATATTTCCCGTAAGAGTTCTGAAGTTTCTGGGGATAAAATATCTTATAATTACTAATGCTGCTGGCAGTATAAATCCGGATTTTAAAACCGGCGATTTAATGATTATTAATGATCACATCAACCTTATGCCAAATCCTCTCGCAGGAAAGCACCATTCTGAGTTCGGGGAAAGATTTCCGGATATGAGTGAAGCTTATGATAAAGGATTAATTAATCTTGCCAATAAAATAGCATTAGAAAACAAAATTTCTATTAAAGAAGGATGTTACGTGGCAGTTACCGGGCCAACTCTTGAAACACCAAAAGAATATCAGTTTTACACAATTGCAGGAGGAGATGCAGTAGGAATGTCAACTGTCCCGGAAGTTATAGCTGCACATCAGATGGGCATCAAATGTTTGGCCATCTCTGTAATAACTAATCCTGGTATTTCAGGTAAAGTTCAAAAATCAAGCCATACTGATATTTCAATTGAGGCTGAAAAAGCATTACCGGAATTGTCAGTAATATTAAAAAAAATAATTTGCTCTGTCCCGGAAATGTAAACTTTTTATACATAATTTAACTTTGATAAAAAAATAAAGTTATATCTATGTTTTTTGCTGTTGCTGAAAAAGGGAGGAATGAATTCTGGAGATATTTAATCTCCATAATTCTTATAATCACAGTAAGCTTTATCGGGCAAATACCCCTGGCATTATTCCTTGTTTCCAGAATGACCGATTTTTCTGACCTGGAGAAATTTCAGAAGGGACTTGACTTCAGTGAAATAGGTATTGATCCGAATATTGGATTACTGTTTATGCTGCTTCCTTTTGTACTTTGTTTCCTGTGCATGATTTTTATTGTTAAAGTAATACATTCAAGGCCGTTCCTTTCTGTTCTGACAGGCCATGGAAGATTTAACCGGTCAAAATTTCTTTTTGCGTTAATTATTATGTTTTTGCTGCTTTTGATTACAGAACTAGCCCTTTATATCGTTAATCCGGATAACTATGAATTAAATTTTAACCTCAGATTATTCATACCTCTTGTTATTATATCAATATTTTTATTGCCCCTGCAAACCAGCTTTGAGGAAATTTTTATGAGAGGGTATCTCATGCAGGGAATTGGTTTAATAGCAAAATACAAATGGATCCCTCTGGTAATTACTTCTGTTGTATTCGGACTAATGCATTTAATGAATCCTGAAATCGACGAATTCGGACTATGGTTAACTATTCCATATTATATAGGTTTTGGTCTGCTAATGGGAATTATAACCATAATGGATGATGGAATTGAAATACCACTCGGTATTCATGCAATAGTTAATATCTATGGTTCAACACTGGTTACATTTCAGGGTTCCACCATGCAAACCCCGGCTTTATTCAGGATGAAAGTATATGATCCTGTATTACTGCCGATACTGTTCATTATCATATCAATTGTATTTTTAATTATTGTAGCAAAAAAATACAAATGGCCCAGATGGGGTAAAATATTTGAGAGAATAGCTCTTAAGAATATGGATAGTTAAATTTGATTTTTTGAAATTCATAAATAAAATGGAGTTTGTATCTTTAATTTTATTTACCCGGGAATTATAAGTGATCTGATATAATAATGGATTAAAATTGACTTCATTCTTACATTTTTTTAACTTAGTTTTTTTCTGTATCAGGATATAATTCATCCGTCATGAAATTATTTAATAGATTCATAAAATGTTATCTCATTATAAGCATTTTGGTTTTTATTAATATTTCTATTTATAATCAAAACCCGCAATCCCTTTCAATTAACATTAATAATATCAGCACACCCCTATATCAGGAAAGTTATGCAAAACAGATTTAAAGAGCTTGAAAGTGTATTTTTTATATTTCTGTACAATGCTCTTATTGTCTTTCTTCAAAGTTAGTTGGACATACAAACTGTGTAAAATAAATATTATTCACATAACTTTATCATTTTTAAATAGATTTCACGATTTTTAAATGTTTTTAACGTATCTTTACAATAAATAATTTTCACAAATTATGTCAAATAATAAATACATTTCACGTGATATAATTGAAAAGACCCGTTTTGCACAGGAGATAACCGTTTTTCACGGAAGACAAACACCTGAGAAAGGCACATTGGTAGGATACGGTGCTTTAATTGATTCATTTAAGCTTTATGTCCCGTTACCATCTAAATTGGCTCTTATTAGTGAAAAACGAAGACAATATAAAACTTCTGAATGGTTAGTTTATACTCCACGCCATAAACCATTGGATACTCTATATGGAAATCTTGTTTTCAGTCTGAAATATGAAGGAATAAATCTTCTATTTTTTAAAAAGTTATTTGAAAAAGTTGAAGAGCAGGCAATAGAAAGCCTGGTTAAGAAGGAACCATTGAGCCAATATAGACGGAAGATTTGGTTCTTGTATGAATGGCTAATGCAAAAAAAACTAAATATTCCTGATCTAAAGGAGGGGAATTATATACCACTGATAGATGAAAATCTTCAATATTCCATTGGTAAAGGGGTCAATTCACCCCGTCATCGTATCAGGAACAACTTACCAGGTTCTGTTAATTTTTGTCCTTTGATAAATAAAACTGCCAAGCTGGAGACTTATATAAAAGAGGACCTTTCGAAAAAAACTGTTGGTTTGGTTCGGAATGTACATAATGATATTTTGCTTCGAACATCTGCATTTCTATTACTCAAAGACTCTAAGGCCTCTTTTAATATTGAGGGAGAAACACCGTCTAACAGTCGGGCAAGTCGATGGGGAAAAGTAATTGGACAGGCTGGCACCAGACCACTATCAAAAGAGGAACTTCTGCGTCTGCAGCAGATTATAATCGAAAGCAATAGGTTCATAAAGATGGGTTTGAGAACGGAAGGTGGCTATGTTGGCATAAATGATAGAAGCACTGGAGAACCTATCCCGGAGCATATATCAGCACGGTGGCAGGATCTGGATTCTTTATTGAAAGGTTTATTGGACACTGATTCTCTTCTGGAGAATTCCCAATTTCATCCTGTTCTTACCGCTGCAATGATTGCTTTCGGTTTTGTTTTTATTCATCCGTTCGTAGACGCTAATGGAAGAATTCACCGTTATTTGATACACCATATACTTGCCAAATCAAAATTCACTCCTCAGGGAATAATTTTCCCTGTATCGGCAGCTATATTAGAACGGATTGACGACTATAGAAAGATTCTCGAGATCTATTCGCACCCTCTTCTTGATTTTATCGAATGGAAAACTTCCCGGGACAATAATGTTGAAGTTTTGAATGAGACTGCCGATTACTATCGATATTTCGATGCGACCCCCCAGACAGAGTTCTTATTTGATTGTGTTGATTACACAATTAATAGAATCATTCCTGAAGAAATATCATATTTGCAAAAATATGATACAATGAAAGCCTGGCTGGACAACACATTTGAAATGCCCGATAATATTGTGGCCTTGTTGATTAGGTTTCTGAATCAAAACAACGGAACCTTATCCAATAAAGCCAGGAAAAAAGAATTTAATGAATTAACAAATGAGGAAATCCAAAAAATAGAAAAGCAATATAAATCATTATTTTATTAAATATATCCAAAATTACTCGTTTACCACTATTCGAAATTCATTTACAATTTTCGCCCTTAAATAAAATATCCTCATATGTAAAAACTTACGAGGATTTTCTGTTTGATAATGTAGTCCGACGGGGAATCGAACCCCGGTTACCAGGATGAAAACCTGGCGTCCTAGCCCCTAGACGACCGGACCAAATTTTACTGCAAATTTCAGGCGTGCAAATGTATAATAATTTATACTCGACTCAAAATAAAACATAAAATATTTTAGAAAAATCTATGCCCAATTTATAGTAAATTCGGTTAATGCATCACCCCGGGTCATGGATTTATTATTCTATTTGTAAGAGCACTAATGTCTATTCCGGAAAAATCTCCTGAGCTCATCAGTAATAAATTTTTGTTCCTCCAGTCCATTGAAGTCAATTCTTCAGAAAGTCTTTGCGGATCAATAAAAACTTTTAACCTTTTTAGGCCGAAAGCATCTTTAACATCTTTTTTACTTAACATCTCCAGTCTCTTATGTATTAACGTCTCAGGATTAAAGTATACGATTGCTATATCTGCCAAATCCATCGTTCCTTTATAATTTCCTATATAATTTTTATTCAAACTGCTGTATGTGTGAAGTTCTATGCATGCTACCAGGGCCCTGTCAGGAAAGTGATTTTTTACAGCCTTTACTGTAGCTTCCAGTTTTGAAGGCGAATGAGCAAAGTCAATGTAAATACTTGTATTATCATTGCTTTTAATTAACTGGAGCCTTTTTGATGCCCCTTTGAAAGTCTTGATCGCTTCATAAAACTGTGAATCTTCAATGCCAAGTTGATTACAAACCAGCCGGGCGCCGTTCAGATTCTGCATATTATGTTCTCCGAATATTCTTAGCGGGATTTTCTTATTCCTGTATAAAAGATTTACAATCCCTCCTTCATTTATAAAAGGATGTGCGAAATATGAAATTATATTAATATCATTCTTAACATTTTTTACAATATCCCTTAACTTATCATCACCTTCATAATAAATTAATATTCCTTTGTCCTCAATCTTCTGAATAAATGTATGAAACTGCTCTATGTATTTTTCATATTCAGGATAAACATTTATGTGATCCCAGGCAATACCGCTAATTAAAGCTATATGGGGTTTATAGTGATGAAACTTTGGAGTTGGATCAAGGGCAGAAGAAAAATATTCATCCCCTTCTATAATTGCCACACTGGAATCATCTGATAAGCCAACCATGTTATCTAATCCTTCAACCTGAGCACCAATAAGATAATCCAATCTGTAATTATGATAATTTAATGTATGCATTATCATGGCAGTGATGGTTGTCTTGCCATGGCTTCCGCTTACTACTGCTCTTTTTTTGTTCCTTGTCATCTCATAAATATATTCAGGATAGGAATATATTCTTATTCCCATTTTAAGTGCTTTTACCAGTTCGGGATTATCCTTTCTTGCATGCATTCCAAGAATGATAAAATCAATGTCACTGGTTATAATATTCGGCGTCCATCCTGCCCTTCCGGGTAACAAACCATATTCTGCCAGTCTTGACTTTGAAGGTTCAAATATTTCATCATCTGAACCTGTAACAATTAATCCCTTCTTCTTTAATATGATAGCCAGATTGTGCATGACGGCCCCGCCAATTGCTATAAAATGCACTCTTTGCTGTTCAGATTTTTGTTCCATTCCTTATTTAGAAAATCTTCATAATTAACAGCTAATTTAATTTCAAATTTTGAATTCGATGGTACCTGCTAAATAAAAATTAGAATTATATACATATCATATACTGATTTTTTAACATCTTTAAACGGCCATGAGCAGAGAGGAAACGATATTCATATAAAGCAATTATCAACATCAGACTGTTCATAATTCATTGTCATATAAGCTTGATTTCTATTAATAGTACAATATCTTAGTAATTCTGATCATTTATTCAAATGAAGGCTGGCAGTCATATAATACTAGTTGTAGAAGACGATGAGATAAGTTGTTCACTGTTCAGGGAAATATTTGAACAGGAGAATATAAAATCTTATCTTATTGTTAAAACCGGCGAAAAGGCTGTTGAAGTATGTAAAAATAATAGTGATATAGGTTTAGTATTAATGGATATAAGGCTTCCCGGAATTACCGGGTTCGAATCTTTAAAAAGAATTAAAAAAATGAGAAAAAAACTTCCGATAATTGCCCAGACAGCTGTTGTAGTTCCAGATGCAAAAGAAATATACCGGAAGCTCGGGTTTGATGATTTTATAGGCAAACCTATAATTAATAGCGAATTATTAAAAATAATCGAAAAATATAACGCTCCGGTCCTGAAATTGAGTACTTAGTCTGCAGTTTTTCATATAACATCAATTCCACTCAATTAGCCTTATAATTTATTTCATTTTATAAATCATAAATGATATATTTATAAACATAATGTCAAATTATATGTTTTATTTAAAAGTATAAACAATTTAAACTTTTCCAGTTATGAATA
>Ga0315544_1000070_pt1 | contig 92973 bp, 79 predicted proteins | sample SalMarSW160130MG_2_FD_202543 | JGI IMG/M metagenome (GOLD analysis project Ga0315544, IMG submission 202543) | Salt marsh sediment microbial communities from the Plum Island Ecosystem LTER, Massachusetts, United States - Salt Marsh Sediment SW1601-130 ...
TCCTACGTCGTCTTCTTCCTGTTCGGGTTGGGCTGTACCGGCGGACGGGTCTACTACGCGTCGCTGTTCCAGCAGATGCTCCCGTCCGCGCACCGCGGGCGGGTCTTCGGGATCAGCGGGTTCATCGGCAGTGCGTTTCAGCCGCTGGCTCTCGCCGTCGCGATGCTGTTCGTCGACCGCTCCGGCGTCGGCCTCGTCCTGCTCGGACTCGGCGCGGTCACGCTGCTTCTCTCCGCCGTGCGGGTCGGGCTTCTCCCGATGCGGGAGGCCGACTGGGTCCTCTCCGCTCCCCCGGACGCCACCGACCCATCCGCCACCGACTAGGCGAGCGCTGCCTCCAGCGCCGCGTCGGCGTGGAGGACCGTCGTATCGAGAACCGGGACCGCGAGATCGTCCGGTTCGACGAGCAGCGGAAGCTCGGTGCAACCGAGGATCACGGCGTCCGCGCCCGCCTCGACGAGGCGGTTCGCGATCCCGAGGAGCGACGTCTTCGCCGTGTCGACGGTCGCCCCGCGGCTGAGTTCCTCGAAGATGACCCGGTCGATCGCGTCCTGCTCCTCGGCCGTCGGCACGACCGTTTCGATCCCCCGCGCGGCCAGGCGGTCCGGGTAGAACGCGCTCGACATCGTGATCCGCGTCCCGAGGAGCGCCGCCCGACGACAGCCGAGCTCGACCAGCCGGTCGGAGACGACGTCGAGGATCGAGATCAGGGGGATCGGCACGGAGGCCGCGACCTCATCGAACACCCGGTGGAACGTGTTCGTCGCCATCAGGCCGACCTCGGCGCCGGCGGCGCTCAGCGCGCGCAACCCCTCGATCGCGCCGTCGGTCAACGCCCGCCAGCCCCCCGTCCGCATCCAGTCGATGTACCGCTGGAACGTCACCGAGTAGATGAGGATCTCGGGGTAGCCGTGGTCGCCGAACCGCCGCGTGTACTCCCGCGTGATCCGTTGATAGTACGTCACGGTCGACTCGGGCGACGTTCCGCCGAGGATCCCGATTCGCTTCACCGACCGGCTCCTACTGCCGTCCTTGGACGACGGCCAGGACGTCCGGGAAGTCGATGCCCAGCTCGCGAAGCTTCTCGGCCGTCGGGATCCCGTTCTCGGTCCAGCCGCGACGCTTGTACACCGCGTCGATCAGCTGCTCGTACTGGTCCTCCCGATAGGCGCGCAACGCGGCGACCTTCTCCGCCGTCGTCATCCCGGTCGGATCGACCCCGACCTTCTCCTTGAGCTGACCGTCGTATCGATCGGCGCGGGATTCGTACTCCTCCTCGGTCACCGGCCCGACGGAGCGGTACGGGATCGCGTCGTGCTCGCGGGTGCCGAACCCCATACGTACCCCGAACACCCGTTGGAAGTTGTACACCCGCTCGGACTGAAGGACCAGATCCTCCGGTTCGACCTCGATCCCGGTCACCCCGGCGAACACGTCGCAGTAGTTCGCGACGTGCTCCGGCACCTTCGCTGGCTCGTCCGTCCGCGCGTTGTCGGCCGGCTCGATGTCGTTCCACGGCAGCTTGCAGTGCCCGACCAGGCCGAACCAGGTCCGCCACATCGGGAAGTAGTGCAGCGCTTCCGCCTTGTCTTTAAACGTCGGGATCTGGTTGTTGACCATGTCCATGAAGATCAGCCACGCCTCGTCGTGCTGCGGGCCCTTCAGGGCGAGGCCGTAGCCGCCCTGCATCGCGAGCGACTCCTTGGTGACGTACTCGGAGTACTCCAGCCCCTTCGCCTCCATCCCGATGTCCCGGAGGAACCCCGGATCGGCGCCGTACGCCTCGGCGAACCGGGCTTTCATGCGCCGGATCCCCTGTCCGACGACCACGCCGAACCCCTCGCCGCGCGCCATCTGGTGGAGGACCTCCAACGCCGCGTCCCCGTTGCCGAACCGCAGGTCGAGGCCTCCGGTCTTCTCCCGGTCGAGGACCCCGTTCTCGTAGCACTCCATCACGAACGCCAGCCCCGTGGTGAACGAGATCGTGTCGATCCCGTAGGTGTCGCAGTAGAAGTTCATCTCCAACACGAAGTTCGGGTCGTAGACGCCGAGGTTCGAGGAGCCGCCCGCCGTCTCGTACTCCGGCCCGTCGACGAGGACCTTCTGCCCCCGGTACGGGCCAGTCCGCAGCTCAAAATCGTCGACCGCGTGGGAGCAGGACATCGTGCAGCCGAGCCAACACCCGTCCGGCATGTTCTGGGTGAACTCCTCCCGCCAGACCGACGACGAGATCCGACCGGCGTCCGGATGCGAGCCGAACTTGTAGTTGTGCGTCGGCAGCAGGTCGTACTCGTCCATGATCTCGACCAAGTGGGACGTCCCCACATGTCGCATGTCGCACTGGCTCGCGTCGAGCTCGAGGATCTCCTTGTTGATCCGCTGCCCGGCGGCCTGCAGGCGGGCAAGGTCGGCCGGTCGGTTCGACAGGGCGGTCACCGGCGGGCTCTTGACCACGAGCGCGGCGATCCGCTTGTCTCGGAACACCGTCCCGATCCCGCCGCGGCCGGCCTGCTTGATGCGGGGCGCCTTTCGCTTCAGGTCGAAGAAGCTGAAGTTCAGGCATCCCCAACGGCTGTTCTGGGCCGCGGCCCCGGTCGTGACCGTCGAGACCGCGGCCACGTCGCGCGGCGCGTCCGAGTCGGCGAACCTCTTCATCAGTTCCTCGGCCAGAACGTGCGAGTTGATGTCGGTCTCCGGGCACGACAGAAGCTGGACGATCCCCTTCGTCCCATCGATGAACACGACGACGTTCCCGTCGCTCTTCCCCTGCAGCTCCAGCGCGTCCCACCCGGCGAACTTGAGGTACGGTCCGAAGTAGCCGCCGACGTTCGAATCGATCACGTTGTCGGTCAACGGCGACAGGCTGACGACGATCGACTTCCCGGACCCGGGGTACGCCGTCGTCCCCCCGACCGGCCCCGAGGAGATCACGATCTCGTTCTCCGGATCGTCCCATTTCGTGTTCTCGTCGACCGCGTTCCACAGCCGCCACAGCCCGAACCCTCGCCCGCCGATGAAGATCTCCTTCATCCGGTCGGTCACAGGACGTACCTCGACGGCGCCCGTCCCCACGTTCACGTAGAGCGTCTGGCCCGTGTAGCCCCGATCGGCCGTCTTGGGCTCGTAGGTCATCTCCGCGATGGCTCGATATCCGGTCGGTGCCGACATCCGTCCCTCCTCGCGCGCTCCGCGACGGGACATCCCCGTCCTCCTCGTCCCGAGGCGAGAGTGTAGGAATTCGACTCGCGTTCCTCAAGCGTAAGCAGCGCGCTGCTTTTCGCGATGCCCGGTTCCGCCCTGTTGCCGGGCGGGGAAGCGTCACCTATCCTTGGTCCAGGGGAGGGATGCACGATGGATCGAGACCGAATCGAACGCGGGATGCAAGAGATCCTCGAGGGGATCGGGGCGGACCGCCTCAACCCGGAGGTTCTCGACAACACGCCGCGGCGCGTCGCCGCGATGTACGCCGAGTTCTTCGAGAAGCTCGACCAGGACCCCGAAGACGTCCTCGAGGTCCTCTACCAGGAGCCGTACGAGGAGATGATCGTGCTCAAGGACGTCCCGTTCTTCTCGATCTGCGAGCATCACTTCCTGCCGTTCGTGGGGACGTCCGACATCGTGTACATCCCGAAAAACGGCCGGATCGTCGGGGCGAGCAAGCTCGCCCGTGCCGTCGACGTCGCCGCGTCCCGCCCGCAGCTCCAGGAACGCCTCACGACGCAGGTCGCCGATGCGCTCGTGAAGAGGATCGACCCGCTCGGCGTCCTCGTCCGCATCGAGGCGACGCATCTGTGTATGACGCTTCGCGGCGTCAAGAAGCCGGGCACGAAGATGGTCACCTCGGCGATCCGCGGGAGCTTCTACGCCGATCCGGCGCAACGAGAAGAGGCGTACGCCCTCATCGCCTGACCCGCAAACGTCAAGAGCATTTCACCGCAGAGGTCGCAGAGTCCGCCGAGAGAACTACAGTCAAGAGAGGACGGCAAACAGCTTTGGATGACTGACTCGTAGCGTCCGGATTCCGCCTTCCTTCGTGTTCTTCATGGTTCGTTCTCTGTCGCTCCCCTTGGCGATCCCTGCGAGAGGTGCCGTCGAGGTTTCAACGAGGCAGTGGGACCGTCGGTTCCCCTCGGCGTTCTCTGCGACCTCTGCGGTTCAGCTTCCGACGTTTCTTGGTCCATTCTTCCTGCGCCTCATGGTCTGTGCTTCTGGGTGTTCTTGGCGTGCTTCGCGTGCTCTGCGAGAGGCGATTTTGACGTTGCTCTTCATCCTGAAGCCTTCCGGTCCTGCCTCTGCGCCCTCTGCGTTTGCGCCGTTGGTTTCAGTCGATCCGCCACTGCGCGATCCGCGGGTCGTCCGGAGCGATCGGCGCGACGTCGACGGTCCGCTCTTCCCCCTCGATCGCGATCGTCATCGGAATCGAACCGCGCCCGCCGTGATCGGAGTACCTGGCCGTGAGCGCAGCGGCGAGGAGGAGGTCCTCCTCGGTCGGATTTCCTTCGACCAGCGTCGTCGGCCCCATCGCGTCGGCCGGATCGATCCGGATCCGACCGGCGGCGAACCCCTCCAGGGCGTTGTTCTCCCCCTCGTTCCGCCCGACGATCGCCTTCGCCCGCTCGGAGAGCCGGAAGTGGCGACCGATCCGCAACAGCCGGAACGCCTCGACGTCGACGTTCTCCCGACCGACGTGGGCGAACGCGTCCCGAACGCGGGCGGCGTAGGCCTTCTCGATCAGCACGCAGCCGCCGGCCGGCTGCGGATAGTCGGTCACGCCGAGCTCCCTCGCGAGGGCCGTCTGCCGTTCGCGGCTCCGTCCCTGGATCGCCAGGAGGTCCTCCCTGCGCAGCCACCCTTCACGGACCGGAAGCGTGTCCGGCAGGAGGTTCGCCGACAGGGGGCGCAGAAGCCGATCGCCGAGCCCGCTCTCCTCGGCCGCCTGCAGGAGCGCGCGGCGGTGCTGCGATTTCGGGCGTTGCCCGAGGACCTCGCCGGTGACGACGAATTCCGCGCCCTCTTCCTCCATCACCCGCTTGGCGATCTTCAGCAGGAAGATCCGGCAGTCGACGCACGGGTTCATCCCTCGCCCGTATCCGTGCTTCGGGTTGCGGACGACGTCGAGATGCTCGACGGAGGCGTCGACGATCCGCAGCGGAAGCCCGACGCGCTCCGCCGCGGCGCGGATCCGCGCGCGCCCCCCCTCGTTCGCGCTGAACAGGTGGCGGACGTGAAGGAGGGTCACATCGACGCCCAGCCGGTGAACGAGGACCGCCGCGAGGACGGAGTCCAGGCCGCCGGAAAAGGCCGCGATCGCCTTCACCGCGTCCGATCCATGCTCGTGCCCAGAGTTCTTCATGTCCGCTTCACATCCCGCGCTATAATCCTACCGCAATCCTCATGAAGCGCTGTAAGAAAGGAGGAGTCTGGCAATGCGCAAGACCTGGATCATAGGACTGGTCGCCGCGCTCGCCGTCGGCGCGGGGCTCACGTTCGCCTGGATCGAGTCCACGGACAGCCGATTGGCCGTCGTGCCGACGGTCGCCTTGGCCCAAGAGGAGACATCGACCGAAAGCGCCGCGGTCAACCCATCGATCACCGAATCCGGCCACGCGGCGGTCAAGCGCGCGATCGAGCTCGTCGGACCGGCCGTCGTCCGGATCGACGTCACCGGGACGGTCACGGTCTCGAACCCGTTCCTCGACTTCTACGACGATCCAACGTTCCGCCGCTTCTTCGGCGATCCGCTCGACCTCGGACCGCAGGAGCGGACCACCCAATCGCTCGGCTCGGGGCTGGTCATCGACTACGAAGGGGAGAAGCTCGTCCTGACCAACGCCCACGTCGTCGTCGACGCCGACACGATCCGCGTCACCGACATCCACGGGACCACGTGGGACGCCGTCCTCGTCGGTGCCGATGACGTCCTCGACGTCGCCGTCCTCCGCCTGGAAGGGAACACGGAGGAGCTCGTCACCGCCGAGTTCGGGGATTCGGACGCCGTCGAGATCGGGGATTGGGCGATCGCAATCGGCAACCCGCTCGGGCTGTCGTACACCGTCACCCTCGGGATCATCAGCGGGACCGACCGGGACGTCGCCAAGCCGAGCGGCGTCGGGAACTTCAACAACCTGCTCCAGACCGACGCGGCGATCAACCCCGGCAACAGCGGCGGGCCGCTCGTCAACGCGTTCGGCCAGGTGATCGGCCTGAACACGATCATCGCGCGCGGGTCGACCAACGGCGTGACGGTCGAGGGGATCAACTTCGCTATCGCGATCAACGGGGTGCGGGACGTGCTCCCGCAGCTCGTCGAGCTCGGAGAGGTGAAGCGCGGCTGGCTCGGCGTGCAGCACACGGAGATCACCGCGAGCGCCGCCGAGGAGTACGGGATCGATCCCGATCAGACGGGCACGCTGATCGTCCACGTCTTCCCCGGCGACCCGGCCGATCTGGCCGGCTTCGAGGTCGGCGACGTGGTGATCCGCGTCGGCGAGGTCCCGATCGAAGAGGCGGAGGACCTGAATCGCGAGATCGGCCTGCTCCCGGCCGGGACCGTCGTCGACGTCGTCGTCCTCCGGGACGGGGAACAGCTGACGCTGACCGTCACGCTCGGCGAGCGTCCGAGCGAGGAGGAGCTGGCGACCTACGAGGGGACCTCGCCCGAAAGCGAGGACGAAGAAGAAGACGAAGCGGCCGTCTCTGGGTTCGGAATCACCGTCGGCCCGATCACCCCGATCGTCGCTCGCCATCTGGGTTTGAATTCGACTGACGGGGTCGTCATAATGGACGTCGCCGCAGGGAGCCTGGCCGACCGGGTCGGTCTGGTGGAGGGAGACGTCATCCTCGAGGTCGACCATCAGCCGATCGATTCGGTCGAGGGCTGGAACGCGGTCATTTCCGCGCTCGATGAAGACGTGCGGATCACCGTGACGGTCCTGCGGGACGGCAGCCTGAGCTTCGTGACGATCGAGTAGCGAAGCCGGCGGCCAGACGGAGAGTGGCGCAGCTTGGTCAGCGCGCAGCGTTCGGGACGCTGAGGTCGCCGGTTCGAATCCGGCCTCTCCGACTGCGGGAGTAGCTCAATGGTAGAGCCCTGGCCTTCCAAGCCAGTGATGCGGGTTCGATCCCCGTCTCTCGCTCCATGCGATCCTTCGGATCGTTCGACGCGGCTTCTGCGAACCGGAAGATCGCTATTGACATGAGGTAACGTCCGACGCACACTGGCAACGAGGCGCACGAGTTCCCGCAACCGCCGCACCGGCGGGAACCCGCACGACTCCAGGGACCGCTGATGCCCTGGAAGTCGGAAAGGTGACAAAACCGGAGTTTCGCGCAGCGAAACTCCTACGTACATCGGCAAGCCCGAAGGGCTTGACGATCGTACGCATGCGCCCGTAGCTCAGCGGACAGAGCAGCGGCCTTCTAAGCCGCTGGCCGGAGGTTCGAATCCTCCCGGGCGTACCAAAGGACACATGGGGAGCGTAGCGCAATCGGTCAGCGCACCAGGTTGTGGTCCTGGGGGTTGCGGGTTCGAGTCCCGTCGCTCCTCCTCGCGCGCTTCGCGCGCGGGCGAGTTCGTGCAAGCACGAACTCGTGCGGGTGAGCAGTCGAGCTTGTCCGCGGAACCGTCACCGCGAAGCACAGAGCCGGACACGAGTTTCGCGCAGCGAAACTCGCACGGACTCGAAGGACCGTTGAGGTCCTGCGAGCACGAAGAAGGAGTTTCGCGAATGCGAAACTCCCACGTGCATCAACGAGTCATTGAGGCTCGTTGATCGCACGCATGCGCCCGTAGCTCAACTGGATAGAGTACCGGTCTTCGGAACCGGGGGTTGGGGGTTCGAGTCCCTCCGGGCGTAGAAGCGCAGCGGGACCGGTCAACGATCCGGTCCCGCTGCGCTTCTTCAACGGCAGAAGTCGCCAGGAGTTTCGCGCAGCGAAACTCCCAAGCTGCGATGGCCGCTCGTAGAGCGGGCATCTGCAGCCGTCCCTCACGGGCGTTCTTCTTGCGGGTGAGAACTCCCATGAGTTTGCAACGGTCCAGGCCGGCAAACTCGCAAGCTACCCGAAGGGTAGCCGGGGGTTACGAATCCTCCCGGGCGTAGAAGCTTGCCCGAGCTGCGGGCGCACGGGGCCCGTCAGGGCTGCGCTTCTCTTGAGCACCTAGTCCCAACGCCGCCGACGGAACCGACACGAGTTCATAAGACATCCACCCGAGGAGTTTGCACTCGACAGATCTGGCAAACCCCCAACCTGCCCTGGCTGATCGCAGAACAGACAGGTGCAGGCCGAACTCGCAAGCTGCCCGCCTCCCGGCCCTTCGGTGAAGCGGAGCCTTGTTGACGGTCCCCTGTTCCCGCCTATACTGGAGAAAGCGGTGCACACGTCGTCGGCAACGCTTGGCTTCGTCCGTCGTATCCGTCTTTCCCGCCCCGAATCCACGCGATGAAGGAGGAGGCCGTGAAACCAGGATTGTCTACACGCATCGCCATCGCGGTATTGCTGTCCATCGCTGTCGGATGGCCGTCCCTCGCGCAACAGGAGCCACCGGAGAGCTTCGCGGTGGAAGACCTGGAACTCATCAGTCTGGCCAGCGTTCCGGATTGGGAGAACAACTGGGAGTACAGCCGGGCTGTCGAGGCGGCAACCGTCGTCGCCTGGCTGCGTCATCGCGGATACGTCCAGCTACTCGATGATCTGAACGAAGACGGAGTCATCGACGAACTCGACACGATCGAACTCGCCGACCGCCTTGGGAAGGGCTCCATGGGCTGTCAAGAGCCGAAGCGCCCCACGGACGCCTGGCTGCTCGTCGGTCTCGCCGAATACGTCGCGGAGAAGTACCCGGACATCTTCGAGCTGAAGATCTACGACCCCGGGTTCCCGGCGGAGTTCGGGCAGAAGACGGGCCGATCGTTCACATCAGATGCGATCCCCGGGATCCTACTCACCTCGCAGTTGGAACCCATCTTCGGCGCGTATATGAACGAGCTCGTGGAGGAGGAGGGGGTGATCCTCGGGTTGGAGCAGGAGCCCGGCCGGAATCTGTACTTCACCGGACGCTCGTTCCTGCGAGACCCCGTTGCGCCCGACACCTACGGCATCGACCTCGTATGGGCCGAGGAGGACTGGTACAGGCCGGGAACCCAGGGGAAGGTGTTGGAGACCGGTGCCCGCCAGACCGACGCCCTCTACGTGGACTACCAAGGCGAATGGATGAAGGTCGAATCGATGTTCGCCCTGTCCCCGCTCTATCCGCCCGGCGAAGGACCGGCGGAGGCCTGCCCCGACCTGATCGTTGTTGGGTCTGCCACGTGCGAGTGCAGCGCCCCGTGCAAGGTTTCGGTCGATGCCACCGTGTTCAACATCGGAATGGCGGAGATTCCGGGACCGTTCGTGGTCTCGCTGGTCGACACCGTCTGCGGCCCGGATGCGAGACCGCCGATCGAAGTCACGGTATCGGGCGCCGACCTCGATGAGCTGAACGCGACGGGAAGCGTCCACGTCGGTTTCCCGCCCTTCGGGATTCCCGTCCCCAGTTGGCCGTGCCCGTCCTGCACGTTCACCCTCGTGGTAGACAGCGAGTCCGACATCGACGAGAGCTGCCGTCCCGCCCCCCTGGGCGAGCACAACAACACCTATCCGCTCGCCGCGTGTTGCGACGAACAAGGGTCGGACTGTCCCGACCTTGCGGTCACCGGGACCTTCGAGTGCCGCTGCGAGGAGACGAGTGCAGCGGGGACGCTGTGCAGCGTCGACATCCAAGCCGAGATCGAGAATGAGGCGCATTCGACCTCCGCCGAGTGTCCACCCTTCAACGTCTACATGGCGTTCGGCTGCGTCAACTCAGGTATGGGGAGCACGGCCGTAGCGATCGACGGCGCCAAGTTGGACGAGTTGAATTCCACGGGTTCGACGACCGCGGAGTTCTCGTTCCAGTTCATCCCCGACCCCGACGATCCCTGCTGTAAGTACGGCCTGTTTGTCGATTCCTCGAACACCGTCGACGAGACCTGCCACCCTTTGCCGGACGGTGAGCACAACAACGTGTTTGTCGAGGTCGGATGTTGCAGACTGCCTCCCCAGGAGACCGGCTGTCCCGACCTGACGATCGTCGGCTCGAGCACGTGCGAGTGCGACCCATCGCTCATCGGCGCTCCGATGGGAGCCGCCCGCTGCGAGATCGCCGTCCAGGCGGACATCCAGAACATCGGGACCGCGCTGGTCGAATCCGACTTCGATGTCGTTCTCACGTACGCGTGCCCTGACGGATCGGCGAACATCGTCGGCAAGACCGTCACACCGAGCGAGATCAATCCGACCGGGAGCGCGGTCGTGACCTTCACTTTCCCATTCGACCCGGCCGACCCCGAAGCCAGCTGCTGCGACTACGAACTGACCGTCGATGCCGACGATGCGATCGCGGAGTGCGAACCGGACGGAGAGGCGAACAACACCACCTCCGGAGTCGCATGCTGCGACGTCCCTGAGGACTGCCCCGACCTGGTCGTCGAGATCACAAGAAGCGGCTGTCGCTGCGAGGAGGTGCCGATCTACGAGCTGCAATGCATCAAGCCAGGTCAGCCGCCGGCCACGCCGCCATGTCTGGAGTGGGGCGAGGTGCTGGTCGGGTACGCAACCGAATGCGAGGTCGCCGTCGACTGCACCGTCCGAAACATCGGTGCCGGAGACGCAGGTCCGTTCCACGTCATGATGGAAAGCTCGACCGGTCACACCAGCGTCACGTACGTCAGCGGCGGACTGCCCGAAGGGGAGGTGGCGTACCGCTCGTTCGCCTTCACCTTCGAGGGCGGCGGCTCGATCACGATCACCCTCACCGTCGACAGCGACGAAGAAGTCGATGAATGCGACCACGAGGACAACAACTCCGCGGAAGTGGGCCTCATTTGCAGATAGAGCAAGCAACTCGGAGTCGCGTGATGGCCTGATTCCCTCGTGAATCGGCCGACACCATGCAGCGGGGCTGCTTCCCATGTCGCGGTGGCGCGTTCCTGCCCCGCCGCTGCAGCCGACTTGCTTCGAGCGACAATCTGATGTAAAGTACGCCAACCCGAACTGGCAAACCTGGTGAAAGCCAGGGACGCAAAGTCACGGGCCTACGGGAGGAATCCTATGGTCGCCAGACTGCCGAAGGTTGCTGCAAGCGGTGTGTGGTCCAGGCATCGCTCTCCCGTAGATGTTGCGCGACGCACTCTTCCACCAGATACCAGCCGAGCTTTCGGTCCCTCGGCCCAGCGATGCGGTCCCACCGTTTTCAGCCGTGCTCTCCGGGTGGTGACACAGCATCATGCATGCCGAGGGTACCGGGGCAAGGCAGCCTCCTGCGCAGGCGCTCTTGGGGGCGGGTAAAGCCCGCCCCCGACCTGCGTTTCGACGCCGCACTCGATGTGACGCTTTCAGAGACCCAAGCGCCTTCTTTCCCCTCATGCTTTCAAAAAGGCCGGACGCTCGACTCCCAGAGAAGCCGAGCGCCCTTGAGGCGAATCCTGCGGGCGGAGGTGTTGCAGGACGGTTGGATGCTACTCCCCGGACGTGGCGTCGTCGTGAAGCGCTGTTGTGACTCTCGTGTTCGCAGCGTAGTCACCGTGCGGCCGTCTTCACGGCCCGATCGGACGGCCGGAGGCGGGATCACCGTAGCGAAGCGTTTCTCGACCCGAAGCGATCCGAAACGGCCACGAACAACGCGTGAACGTCCGGTGAAGACCGCCGACTCCTTCCGGAGCCGGGCGCCGAGGAGGACAAACCGGATCGGGAGCACGACGACCGCCGCTTCCAGACGTATCCCCACCTTCTCACGAAACGTCGGTCGCTCGAAGCGATTCCCGCCCCCTTCCGCACCCCCTACCCGGCCGAACTCTCCTGCTCCTGAGTGAGGAGCTCCTCGCATCGACGGTTGATCGCGTCGGAGATCTCGCGCATTTCCGCCAACTCGGCGGCCGTGAAGTCCGGCCAGCGGGAGAGGAAGAGCTCTTCGACTTCGGCCTCGTCTCGATCGGCGAGCACCAGCTCCCCCTCGGTCAACCGGCACGCTTCGCCCTCCCCCTCGACCCAACCCCGCTGTCGCATCGCTCCGATCGCGGCCCGGCAGTCCTTCGTTGCGTCCTCCAGCGGAGCGTACCGCTCCGCGACGCGGGCGAGGTCGGCGCACGATTTCATTCGCGCGCGATGCGGCCGACGGGCGGTGAACCACAGCTCGTGGCGTGCGAACCAGACCAGCGGCTCGATGCCGCGACCGACCCGGACCCGCTGCTCCGCGTCCTCGTGCGCGGCGACCATCGTCCAGGCGAGCTGCCAATGATGCCAGCGCTTCGAAGGATCGTACTCCGGGTGCAGGCCGTTCAGGCGATGCTCGAAGATCGGGCTCGGATCGCGCTCCGTGCTCTCGCGGATTCCATCGAGGATTCGGTGATCGTAGGCGAGAAGCTTCCGAACCTGAGACTCTTCGATGTCGCCGAGATCGAGCCGATCGATGAGCGACCCGACGCGCTCCGTGTGCAGCCTCAAGTGCGCCTCGGCCTCGTCGGTCACGGCGAACGCGCCCCCGTGAGGGCCGGTGAGCACGCTGGCGTCGACGAGGGCGCGAAGTTGCCTCTCGATCGCGTCGACGCCGGAAAACGGGTACCGCGTCAAGTAGTCGGCGGCCCGAATCCGACGCGGGTCGAAGCACTGGGCGGAACGGGCGAAGAGCGGCCGTAGGGCTCGATCGATCTCCGGGCCGCCGCTTACGATAGGTTCGTCCTTCGGACGGAGCCTCAGCCCCGTCGTGACCATCATGGTTTCGGCCTTTTGAACGGCCACCCACGTCTCGCGAAGCTCGTCTGTCATCTGCGATGCTCCTTTCGAGCCGATGGCCCCAATCCCTGGTCGACGTTCTCCCGACGTTCGGGCCGTGGGCCATCGCGTGTCCCGGCCTCGGGCCGGGTCCCCTCGGGGCCGGCACGCCGCGCCGCCTACGCGTCCTCCAGCCCGAGCCGACAAGCCACCCACTCGATCCGATCCGCCGTCGCTTCTTCGTTGAGGCCGTGCTTCGCGTCGTACCAGCGAAGCTCCTTCGGTTCCTTCGCGGCGGCGAAGAACGCCTCGCCGCGCTCGACCGGCACGTGGACGTCGTCCTTCGCGAACTGGAACAGGATCGGCGCCGGAGCAAGCCGCCCCACCCGTCCGATCGGATCGAGCTCGCGCATCTCCTCGATGAACGCCTTCCGCTCCTCCCCTTCGATGCGCGGGGAGTAGAGGAACCAGTCGGAGAACCTCGGCGTTCCCGCCATCAGCGCGTAGCAAGACGGCCTCGGATCGACGCTTCCCGTCACGACCCCGTACATGGCGCCGAAGTCGTGCCCGACGTACGCGAACCGTTCCGGATCGGCACCGGGCTGGTCAAGCAGCAGGTCCATCGCCCGACGGAGCTTGATCACCTGCTCGACCGACATCCGACGGTCGTCGGCCTGGGTTCGCTTGAGGAAGTAGTCGCGGTCGGACCACATCGTCTCGATCAGAAGCGACAGCGCGCCGCGCTTCGCCATCGTCTGCGCCTCTTCGTAGAACTGGGTCCGGTTCGAGTCCGGGGCCGCCGGCTCGTACCAGTGGACGTACAGGATCACCGGGAACGGTCCTTCGCCGGTCGGTCGAACCACGTACGCTGCGCGCCGCCGATCGAACGGGGTCGCGTACGTCAGCTCCGACCCGATCCACCCTTCGTGCTCACGCGAACCGACCGGTCGAACGTCGAGCGTCGCCGTCCGGTCATAGTCGAACAGGCCCTTCGCCATCGACGCGTCTCCTTCCTTCCCCGATCGCTCTACGACTGCACCAGCGGGGACGGCGCGAACCGAAGCAGGAGCCCCGGTTCCGAGGCTTCGTCGTCGCTCGTCTCTTCGAATTCGAGCCATCCGTCGTCCGCGACCCGGTAGACCGCCCACCCCGAGCTCCCCGCCGAGCGCGGGCGGAAGACCGCCTCTCGGTCGTTTGCCTTCACCAGATCGAACGCGGTCGAGGCGTCCTTCTCCTCCCAGCCGACGAGGTCCGGGCCGAAGTGCTTGATGTGCAGCTCCAGGCCGACCGGACCGGGTTTGACAAGCATGAACTCGTAGACGTGCGGCGCGCCGCCCTCGAGCCAACGGAAGGAGCCCATCAGGATTCCCGCGTCGACGGGCGACCAGATCTCCTCGATCCGCGTCTCGCCCTCGCCCCCGACCCAGCGGCCGGTCATCCAGCGCAACCGATCGGCCGGCGCACCGGGCAGCGGACCCTTCGGATAGGCGCTCACCCCGCTCCGATGCGTCTCACGTTAGGCAGCGCCGACCTCATCGAGGATCTCGACCGCCCAGTCGAGGCTGAGTTCGTGCAGTTTCCACCGGGCCGGCGCACCGGTCTCCTTCTCCCAACCTTGCACGTCGTAGTACAGATCCACGGCCTCCCGCATCTGTTCCTCGGGGATCGCCGCGCCCTCCTCGCCGGCGAGCATCAGCGGCTCGGTGAACCGTCGGTGATGGGTGTCGTCCGCGGCGGTGAACCCCTCTCGTGCGTTGTACAGCCGTGCCATCGCCAGAGCCCGCTCGCCAACGCGCAGTAGCTCCAGATCGGTCACGTCCCATCCGGTGACCGATTCGACGATCCGGCGGAAGTGCGACAGCCGATACGGGAGGAACATGCAGACGCCGACGCAGTTGTTCATCACCTGCGCCCGGATGACCGTCGCCGCGAGAACCGACTTCACCGCCGGCAGCGTGGTCCTTTCCAACGGCTCGGTGAAGACCCCGAACGACTTCATCCGGGCGGCGCCGGCCTCCGACGCCAGGGTGGAATCGTGGAAGTTGTGCATGTGGTCCGCGCCGGTCGGCGATGTGGCGTAGCCAACGCCGAGTCCGAACTGCCAGCGTGGATCGTGCATCGGGAACTCCTGCCCCTTCGCCTGGACGGCGTACCGTTCGGTGTCTCGACCGATCGTCCTCGCCGCCCGGAGCGAGCCCTCGGCCAGGAGATCGCCGAACCCGTCGCGTTTGGCGATCCGCTCGACCAGATCCGTCATGGCCCGATGATCGCCGAATCGGGGCTCCAACCCGCCGGTGTCGTCTGTCGTCAGCAGCCCGCGCTCGAAGCACTCCATCGCCCAGCCGATCGTCACGCCGGTCGAGATCGTGTCCAGCCCGTAGGCGTTGCACAGCTGGTTGGCGTAGATGATCGCTTCCAGGTGGTCGACGCCGCAGATCGAACCGAGCGACGCGAGGCTCTCGTACTCCGGCCCACCGTACGCCGGATCGACCCGGTATTCCCCGTCGACCCGGGTGACCCGCTTGCAGGCGATCGGACAGGCGTGGCACGTGTCGGTATCGATGAGGAACCGCTCCGTCATCGTCGTCCCGGCGATCTTCTCCGCTCCCTCGAACTTCCCCTCGCGGAAGTTGCGGGTCGGCAGTCGACCGACCTCGTCCATCTGGACGATCCCGCCGCCGGTCCCGTGCTCGTGGAAGCCGGCCCAGCGCTCGCGCAGGCCGACCACGTAGTCGACGATCTCTTTGACCCCTTCCGGATCCGCGACCTCGACCTTGCCCGTCCCGCGCACCGCGACGGCTCGGAGCTTCTTCGATCCCATCACCGCGCCGAGCCCGGTCCGCCCGGCGGCCCGATTCACGTCGCTGATCATGCAGGCGAACCGGACGAGGTTCTCCCCGGCGATCCCGCACTGGATGACGCGGATCCTGTCGTCATCGTGCTCCGCCCGGATCGCCGCCTGGACCTCGGCCGTCTCCTTGCCCCAGAGGTCACCGGCGTCTCGGATCTCGGCGTCTCCGTCGTGGACCCACAGGTAGACCGGCGAGTCGGCCGCTCCCGTCACGACGACCGCGTCGAAGCCGGCCCGCTTCAGCTCGGCGCCCCAGAACCCGCCGACGTCGGCCTCCCCGAACCCACCGGTCAGCGGCGACTTGGCGCCGACGGCGTGCCTCCCGCTGCCGGGAATCGGCGTCCCGGACGCGACGCCGGTGGCGAACACGAGCGGGTTTTCCGGGGCGAACGGGTCGACGTCCTTGGGGGTGCGGGTCAGCAGCTCATGCGCGACAAACCCCCACCCGCCGAGGTACTTCCGATAGTGATCCTCGGTCGGCTCTTCCACCCGGGTCGTTCGCGCCGTCAGATCGACGTACAGAACCTTTCCGCAGTATCCGTTGGCCATTCAATCCACCTCCGTGGGGCCTCTTTCTTCATCCCTATCCGAACTGTCCGACGTCCCCGAGAACAGCGCGGCACGCCGTCGGCCCTTCGAGCCTGGCCGACGCACAGAACCGTCCCATGATATTCGCTCGGACTGCATCTCCTCTCTAGGTTCCGCCCCTCACCGCGGCGATCGTCCGCCGCATCTGCGCGTGATGGATCGTCGAATGGATCTCCTCTCCGATCATGATCTGCCCGATCCGCACGTACTCCGGCCAGACGACGAAGCGCTCGACGAGCCCGCGAAGCAGCCCGACCGTCTCGGTGCGACGGCCAGCTCCGCTACGAGGCCGCGGACTCCAACGGTCCCGCCGCGCTGGCGCGGAGGCCCGACCGCGCCGGGTCCACTCGGTGCTGTATGATTCACAACGGCCTCCGACCTTGGTTTTCGTTATCGCGAGGGAGGAGGTGGGGGGAGCGATCGCCAGCCGATTGAAGGCGCAATCGGGTCGGGTCTAGTCGCTCCCCCATGCAGTAAAGGCTGCAATCCGTTTCGCCAGCTCCGTCAACGTGTCCGTCTGTATTCCGTAGAACTTCATCCCGCTCTCTTTGCGCTCCGTGAGGACCCCTCCGGCGACCATCAGCCTCAGGTGGCGTGACACGGCCGGCTGGCTGATCTCCAGCCGGTCGACGATCTGCTGCGCGTACAGCTCCCCGTCGGCGAGGAACCCGAGGATCTCGAGGCGCGTCTCGTCGGCGAGCGCCTTCAGCGGCGGGAAGATCGACCGGATCGACGCCAGCGGGTGGTCCTCCCCCCCCGATTGAGGGCGGGCGTTGAAGATCAAAAGCAGCGCTTTCCCCTCTTCATCGAGGGGGACGAATCGCACGTACGGCCCGGTGTGACAACTCGGGACGAAGATCAGCGTCTCAAGCCCCGCGGCGGCGTAGGCGCGCTCGGCCATCGAGGAGAGCGCCTTCCCGGTCACCGCGAGGTAGACCTCGCTGAAGACCTCGGGATACCGTGCTTGCCGATGGTAGGCGATGCTCCGGCTGATCAGCCCTCGGGTCTCCTCGTACTCCTTCTGATAGACCTTCTCCCAGAATCGCGTCACGGTGAACACGAGACGCGCCTTCAGCTGCTCGGGGTTCGTCAACAGACGCACGAGCTGCTCGAAGGATTCCTTGTCCTTGTGGGCGAGATCGGTCCACTCGCAGCCGGTCGTCCGGAGGAAGCGGCGCACGCCCTTCTCGTCATCGCCGGCAGGGACGACGATCTCCTTCTTCTCGCCCTTCGCCGCCGCCTTCCGTGCCAGCGTGCGAAAGACGAACGACACGGTCTCCCGCACGGCCGCGTCGTCGAGGACGCTCAACCAGCCGATGAACGACGTGAAGTCTCCGATGTCGGGGCGCTCGGACGCCAGCTGCCTGAAGATCAGTGGGACGCCAACCGGATCGAAGATCGTCTGAATGTCCTTGCGCAGATCGTCGGGCAGGGCCGCGAAGGTGACGTACACCCACTGATCGAGCCCCTCGTACGTCGGCGCCGTGGCAACGATACCGAGCGCTGCGGTGATCACGTGGGCGAACGAGCCGGCGAACGTGACGCTCAGATTCGGCCGATCCCGGATTTCGGTGTGCTGTGCCACGAGAGCTCCTTGTTCCAGGGTGTTTGCGCGGCCACGCCGTACTATGTCATTATAACCATATAATTATTATACGCAACCCGCACGCCCGTCGGTCGAACGCGCCACCGAATCGCGGCCGCTTGCCGCCGCTCAAGGAATCTTGTAGCCTGTGAGCTCGCATGACAGCAGCGAGTCCGAATCCACACGGCGAGCAAGCCACACCGAAAACGGACGGTCGGGCGTCGGCCGAGGGGCACGAGATCCGATACCGTTCGTTGTTCGAGGGCGCTCCGATCGGCCTGTACATCACGACGCCGGACGGGACGTTCGTCGATGCCAACGCCGCGTTGGTCGACATGCTCGGCTATCCGAACAAGTCGGCCCTTCTCGGGACCAACGCCGAGGCGTTGTACGCCGATCCGGCCGATCGCGAGCAGGAACGAACGCTCCTGGCCCAGGAGAACATGATCCAGGACTTCGAGACGCAGCTCCGACGGCGGGACGGATCCACCATTTGGGTCCGCGACACCTGTCGGATTGCGTGCGATGAAGACGGACGGATCCGCACCTACGAAGGGATCCTCCAGAACATCACCAAACAGAAAGAGTACGAACGAAGGCTCAACTACATGGCGCGCCACGACCCGTTGACCGGCGTGTTCAACCGCCACGCGCTGAACGAGATCCTCGAGCGCGAGATCCGCCGAGCGCGCCGGTACGAGCACCCGATCGGGGTCATGATGGTCGACGTGAACCGGTTCAAGGAGGTCAACGACCGCTACGGGCACGACACCGGCGACGAGGTCCTGTGCCGGGTCGCCCAGGCGCTCTGCCGCTCCGTGCGGGACTCAGACGTCGTCGTTCGCTACGGAGGCGACGAGTTCCTGATCCTTCTGATCGAGACCGACGGAGAGACGGACGTCGTGAAAGAGCGAATCCAGACGGAAATGTCGCAGCGAGGACAGATGAGCTCCCTCGCGGAGTTCCCGGTGACCCTGTCCATCGGAACGGCGCACTGGGATCCGGGAACCGAAGAATCGATCGAACGCGTCCTCAACCGGGCAGACCGCGCGATGTACGAGGAGAAGCAGAGGGCGTCCGGATAGCCGCTACGCGCCGGCCATCTCCCTGAGGCGGGCGAGCGCCGTGCCGTATCCGTCGTTCTGCTTCGACCACTCGACCAGCCGGTCACACGGGAACTCGCGGCACTGAGAGCAGTTCTCGTGCCCGCGCTGATCCACGCAACACTCGAGGATCCAGCAGGTCCCCTCGTCGCTCACCGACCAATGGACCGCTCGGTCGCCGCGGCAGCCGTTGCAAGTCATGTTGCGGGCGAGCGCCTCCTCGAGGCCTTCCTCCTCGGTGAGCCAGCCCAACTCCCGGTACCAGGCGAGGCAGCTCTCGGCGGCCTTCTCATCGAACGGCAGGCGTCGGATCACGCACGTTTCGCAGTTCAATCCGCAAGCGGCGATCCATTGATCATCGCTCATTCCGACCTCCCATGGACCCACACCTCGTCGTCATACCTCGCCACGGGAGTTCAGGATACTTCTGTTGAAGGTCCTGCGGAATCCGCTTCGCGGCCTCTCCGATGACCTCCAACGCTCGGACCACCGCGAAGAGGGTACCTCGTCCTTCCGAAGCGCCTCCGCAGACGGAGCACCAGTTAGGAAGCTCTCGGCCTTCTCCGCGTGATCCAGGATGTCGTGGAGATCGTCTTCATACGTTCGTTCGGCCGTCATACCTGAACGACCTCCGACAAGATCCGCTCTCCAATGCGGGGCCTCAGCGCGCTCTTCATAACGAGGTCCACGTTCGCCACCAGCAACCGGCCCAGCTCGTCCTCCAGTTCCACGAACTGGAAGAACGTCGGGGCATGTTCGAACTCGACAAGGATATCCACGTCGCTTTGTGGGGGTCTGCCTCACCCCGCGCGGAAGAGCCGAAGACCCCCAGTGATCGGACGCCGTACCGTTCACGAAGGTCCGGCAGCACGGCCCGTAAGGTTTTCAGGATATCCCGAAGCGGGCTGTGTTCTACTCCGCTCATAGGCATGGTCTCACCTTCAGCTTCCATCATATGTGAAGAGCCGGGGCCGTGGAAGCGCGAACTCTCCAAGCTACCACATCGTTTTCACTTCGTACTCCGCAATCCGCCTGTCTGCAGAGAGAATCGGGAGCTTCTCCAATTGAGCCTGCGCGACGAGCATTCGGTCGAACGGATCGCGATGGTGACGGGGCAAGGCATGAACACGGAGCGCGTGACTCATCTGGATCGGCAACACGTCAATGCGATTCTCCCGGAGCTGTGCAATGAGAAACCGCTCCATAGGGGAGGGGAGCTCGATCCGGCCGAGACCCGCCTTGATCGCGATCTCCCATCCGCTCGCAGCACTGAGGAACAGGTCGTTGCGGGAGCTAGAGATGAGTTCGCGAGCACGCGCGGACACCCGCGGATCGTCGGTAATCCACCAAAGGAATGCGTGAGTGTCGAGGAGAGCCCTCATCGCTCAAGCTCATCGAGAAGCTCGTCCGGAAGCGGTTCGTCGAAGTCCGCTGTGACCACGACCTTCCCTTGGGCCGTCCCCGGCTTTCTGCCGCTCGCATTCGATTCAATCGGCACAAGCCGCGCTACCGGCTCGCCTGCCTTGGCGATGATGATCTCCTCGCCCGCTTGCACGCGCACCAATAGCTTGGAGAGCTGCGTTTTCGCCTCGTGCGTGTTTACCTTCATAGCCATGGACCATTATGGACTAAGTCCATGGTTTAGTCAAACTCCACGACCGTCGCACACAAGGCGCCGCGCGATGCAGCGACAACTTCATCACTCGTTACTGCTCCCCCTCTGTGTTCTCTGCGCCCTCTGCGAAAGAAGCGGTTCGGGGTTTCCCCTTCCTGGGTACCTCATGGTGGAGAGTCTCAGGCCTTCGGGCTTGTGGCTGGTGGCCTGTGGGCTGAACCATCGCTCCCGTGCCAGGCAGCGCTCCTGCGGAAGAGCGATCACTCATGACCCGTCACTCATCACTGCTTCCCCCCTCTGCGTTCTTCGCGCCTCTGCGAGAGAAGCCTTTGACGTTTCACGGTTTTCCCTTCCTATTCTTCATGGTGCATGCTTCTTGCTTCCCTCGGCGATCTCTGCGCCCTCTGCGGTTGAGCCTTTAACGGTGTTTCGTCCATCCTTCCTGCTTTTCACGGCCTGTACTTCTGGGCGTTCTTGGCGTTCTTCGCGCCTCCGCGAGGGAACGGTTTGGCCTCTCTGTAGTTCCCTTCATGCTCTTCATGTACTTCATGGTGACAGCTTGTAGCCTGTGGTTAGTGGCCTGTGGATCGGACGGCATCGCCTTGGCGTCCTCCGCGTCTCAGCGAGGAAATGGTCCCGTTACTTGCGATTGTCTCATGACAAACGCGATCCGGAGTACGCGCTCATGAAGGCATCCCTCGAAATCCCAGCTTGCCTCAGGACGGCTCGCAACGTGCTGCTCTTGTACATCCTGTGATTTGGGATCGTCATCGGTGTAACGTTTCCCTCTTCATCGACCCGACGAAGGGCGATGTGCTCGGCTTCACGGACCACTTCGAACCCCAGCTCGCGGAGAGCCATGAGTACTCTGCGCTTAGGAGCATCACGCGGGAATCTCTGCATCAATTGTGACGTTCGCTTCCGTGATGAAAACATCCTCAGCGGAGACGTGATCTCCAAGTGCCGCCTCGCCGAACGTCTGCATGTGGAAAGCAATCGCTGACTTCACGTTGGCGAGGGCCTCCTCGAACGTGTCTCCATCACTCACAACCACGCCCCGGAGACCAAGTGGGTACGCAACGTATCCGTCTCCAGTCCTCTCTACAACAACCTTGAATCGGCGGTTCATCGTTCCTCCCATTGACGGAAGCCTCTTCGCAAGTATAGGGTGTACACCGCCAACGATCGAACTCGATTCCCTTCGCGTCTCTGCGCCCTTCGCGTCTCTGCGAGAGAAGCGGTTCGGGGTTCCCCCTTCCTGCTCTTCATGTACTTCATGGTGAGAGTCTCAGGTCTTCGGGCTTGTGGCTGGTAGTCTGTGGGCTGAACCATAGCTTCCGCGCCAGGCGGCGCCCCTGCAGAGAACGGATCACTCATTACTCATCACCCGTCACTGATCACTCGTCACTGCTTCACCCCTCTGCGTTCTTCGCGCCTCTGCAGAAGAAGCCGTTGACGTTTCACGGTTTTTCCTTCCTGCTTTTCACGGTTTGTACTTCTGGGCGTTCTTGGCGATCTTCGCGCCTTGGCGAGAGATGATCTGGATTCTCTCGTTGCGCGCAACGTGCGATGCTACAAGCTCATGTAGCGAATCCGATGCCCCGTCCCCTCGACGGCCAAGGCCCCGGCGTGTCCCTCGGGAACGTCGAGGTCGTGCAGCGAGAACGACGAGACGCCGCCGTCCTCCAGCCCCGTCGAGCGGATCGCCGGCGGCCCGTCCGAAGCGGTCGACACGGAGAACCGGCGCAGGCCGGCCGGGACACCCCCACCGACCGCCTTCAGATACGCCTCCTTGCGAACCCACGTGCGGAAGAACGCTGCATCCCGCTCCTCCCGTTCCAGGCGCAGGAGCTCGTCGGCCTCGCGGTCCGAGAAGAATCGACGGATCAGACGATCGAGGCGAAGCACCGGGCGCGTCCGTTCGATGTCGATCCCGACCCTCCTGACCTGGGCCACCGCCAGCAGCGCCTCCCGGCCTGAGTGAGCCAGGTTGAACGAAAGCTCGGGACAGATTCCGTGTGCGAGCATCGGCCGCCGACCGCGCCGAGCCGGTCGGAACTCGATCCGCGCCGGCGGAAGACCGACGTAGAAGGAGAGGATGCCGCGGACGTCCTCACGGGCGCCGTCTCGCGTCAGGTCGGGCACGAACCGCCAGACGTGGACCTCTCCCGGCCCGAGACACCGGGGCGCCTCATCGAGCCGACTATCGGCCATTCTGATCGCGGACAGCGGAGGGCCTGTAGGACGGGACCAGCTCGCGGAGGCGCGCCACGACCTCTTCGCGGCGGCCGCGCTCCGCGGCCGCGAGAAGCCGCTCCAACCCATCGGCCAGCTCCTCGCTCTCCCAGCGCGACCCGAGGCGGGCGACGAAGACCTTCTCGTGCGTCGTCGCATCCGTCCCCTCCTCGGCGGTCAGCAGCTCCTCGAACAGCCGCTCCCCGGGGCGCATCCCCGTAAAGACGATCGGGATGTCCTCGTCCGGCTCCATGCCGTGGGAGCGAATCAGGTCCCTCGCCAGATCCAGAATCGAGACCGGCTCCCCCATGTCGAGCACGAACACCTCCCCGCCCCGCCCCATCGCGGCCGCCTGCAGAACGAGAAGCGCGGCCTCCGAGGTGACCATGAAGTACCGGCGCATCCCCGGGTCGGTGATCGTGACCGGTCCGCCCTGTCGGATCTGATCCACGAAGACCGGCAGGACGCTCCCCCGGCTTCCGAGGACGTTCCCGAACCGGACCGCCATGCACCGGGTCTCGCTTCGGCGGCTACGCGAATGCGTGATCAGCTCGGCAACCCGCTTCGTCGCGCCCATGATCGAACAGGGATTGACCGCCTTGTCCGTCGAAATCAGGACGAAAGCTTCCACCCCGAGAGCACAAGACTCGTCGATCACGCACCAAGTCCCTGACACGTTCGTTTTCACCGCCTCCGCCGCGGACCGCTCCATGACCGGCACGTGCTTGTAGGCGGCGGCGTGAAAGACGACCGACGGCCGGCTGCCTTCCAGGGCCTCTCGGATCCGTCCTCGATCGCGGATATCCCCGATGCAATAGGAGATCGCACGATTCGGGAACCGCCGTTCGAGGTCCCGCTCCAGGTAGAACAGCCCGGTCTCGTTGTTGTCGAGGCAGGTCAGTCGACCGGCGTCGAACCGGAGCAGCTGCCGGCAAAGCTCCGAACCGATCGATCCGGCTGCACCGGTGACCAGCACCGAACGGCCGCGGACGAGTTGCTCGATCGAGGTCGTGTCGATCGACACCGGCTCTCGGCGCAGCAGATCCCCCGGCGTGACCTCGCGGAGCTCCTCCGCGCGAACCCGCGAGCCGTACAGCTGGCTTAGAGGAGGGAGGATCCTCACGTCGCGAATCCCCGCCTCCCGAGCGCGGGCGACGGTGTCGCCGACGAATGCCCCGCCGGTCGAGGGAACGGCGATCAGCACCGCTTCCGCACCCAGCGACTCGGCCGCCGTCCTCAACTGCCTGCGCCCCCCGACGACCCGCACGCCGTGGATGATCAGCCTCGACTTGCTGCGGTCGTCGTCGAGGAATCCGACCGGCACGTACGGCGACGCCCCCTCCTCGAGGAGGCTCCGAACGAGGCTCGTGCCGGCGTCGCCAGCACCGACGATCAGCGCCCGCTTGCCCCGCGCGGCGCCTCGCGTGCGAGGCCTCACCCAAACGAGCGTCCAGATCCGGTTCGACAACCGCACTCCACTGACCCCGATCAGGCAGAGCGCGAAGTCGATCGCCAAAACGGACCGGGGGACGGACGCGAACAGGTCGATCTCGCGGAGGAGGAAGAACGCCGCTGCCAGCGCCGCCGACCCGATGGTGCACGCGAGGATCGCGCCGAGCATCTCGCGCATGCCGACGTGCCGCCAGCTGAAGCGGTACATCCGAAGCACCGCGAGCACGGGGATCTTCAGACCGACCGCGATCGGGATGCTGTACAGCATCGTGGCGAGGTGACGCTCGGGAATGAGCCCGTCGAACCGGAGCCAGAACGCCAAATACAGCGAGAGCGAGACGACCAGGACGTCGGCGATCACGAAGCCGCTTCGCCCGGCCCAGATCCGGAACACGTCGCGCCAATCCGATGCCCGATCGTTCATCGGAGGCGCTCCATCTCTTCCTTCAGCGCCTCAACCACCTGCTCGATCTGGTCTTCGCGAAGCTCGCTGTAGAACGGCAAGGCGATCGTACGTGCCCCGACAGATTCGGCGACGGGGAAGTCCCCGTCCTTCGTCCCGAGTTGTTGCCGATAGAACGGCTGAAGATGGATCGGAGCGAAGTAGTTCCTGCAGCCGATGCCCCGTTCGGAAAGCCGTTCGAGAATTGCATCTCGGTCGGCCTCCGAGAACTCGGTCGCAAGGCGGACGACGTAGACGAACCAGCTCATCCGGACCCCGTCGGCGACCGCGGGGAGAACGATTCCGTCGGTGCCGGCCAACGCGTCCGCGTACCGCCCGGCGACCCGGGCACGGTCCTCGACGATCGCGTCGAGCCGTCGGAGCTGCGAGAGGCCGAGCGCCGCGGACATCTCGTCCAACCGGTAGTTGTAGCCGAGCCGCACGTGGCTCAGCCAGTCGCTCCCGTCCCCCCGCCCCTGGTTGCTCATGCTCCGGCAGAGCTCCGCCAGGTGCGGATCGTCCGTCACGACGGCGCCGCCCTCACCGGTCGTGATCTGCTTGTTCGGATAGAAACCGAAGACGCCCGCACGACCAAACGAGCCGCAGCGCCTTCCGTTCAACGCCGAGCCGAGGGCCTCGGCCGAGTCGTCGATCAGTGCCAGCCCGTGCCGATCAGCGATCCGTTCGAGCGCCGGCCAATCCGCCGGATGCCCGAAGACATCCACGGCGAGGATCGCCTTCGTGCGCGGGGTGATCGCCGCCTCGATCCGTTCCGGGTCGAGGCACAGCGTCTCAGGTTCGATATCCACGAACACCGGCGTGGCGCGCACGAACAGGACGCAGTTGGAGGAGGCGATGAACGAGAACGGGGTCGTGATGACCTCGTCTCCCGGGCCGATGTCGAGCGCGCGAATGACCAGATGCAGCGCGCTCGTCCCGCTGCTCACCGCCACCGCGAACTCACGGTCGGTCGCGGCGGCGAGCTCGTGTTCGAACGCCTCGAGTCGCGGTCCGAGGGAAAGACGTCGCTCGGGATTTCGTAGCACAGCGGTGACCGCTTCGATGTCCGATTCCCGGATGTCGGGCCTAGCAAGAGGAATTCTCATCGCATCTCCAGCATGCATGGCCGCACCCGATCGCTAGCATGATCCCTCACTGGTTGCTCACGTCCCACGCCGTGTACCCCGCACTCTGCCCAGCCATCTTCCTACGGTTCGCCTCGCTTTCCAACATGGTCCATGACCTCTCGCAGACCGGCCTCGAGCGATACGTTGGGGGTCCATGCAATCAGCTCTTCGGCCGACCGAGTGCACGAACCAGACGGCGACGATCTTGCGGGTGTGTTAAGATACTCGATTGGCGGAGCTACCCCCAGTTCATTGGAGGCCGTCCTGCGGCACAGCTCCGCCAGTTCCGCAATGCTGACCGGTTTGTTACTTGTGATGTTGTAGATGCGGTTCCACGCTCGATCGGGCGCCTGCAGCAGACAAGAGACGGCTCTGGCTGCGTCACTGACGTGAACCAGGTCGATGGTCTGAAGCCCCTCTCCGTGGAGCTCGAGGGGCAACCCTTTGGCCGCCTTCTCGGCGAAGCGATGCGCCACGCGTTCCCACTGCATCCGCCCAGACAGACCGTATAGTGAAGCCATCCTGAGGATGGCGTATCGAGTACCGTGATCCGGCAATTGGCAGACGAGCTGCTCACAAGCTGCCTTGGCGTAAGCGTAGGGAGATTGCGGCCGGATCGGCGTCTGCTCGGTCCACGGCGGCTGCACCCCTTCGTACACCGCGTGACTTGAAGCAAGCACGAACAGCGGAATCGACAGCTTTCGAGCCGCGTGGACAGCAAGCCTCGTAAGCTCAAGGCTCTCCACGAACACAGTGGACGCGTCGTCTGCAACCGGCGGACGCACCGCGGCGAGATGAATCATCACCTCTCCCATGAGATCCAGCGAGAGCCCCTCAAGATCCTGCCAGGGCAAGACGTGAAGGCGTTCGTGCCCTGGGCAGCGTTCCCAAAGCTGTTCGGCTCGATCAGGGTCGCGGACCGGGAGCACGATCTCCGCCTCGGGCTCGCTTTCGAGCAAGGTGCGAACCACCCTCTGCCCGAGGTAGCCCGACGCGCCTGTGACTACGATTCTCTCTAGGGATATGGGTAGACAAAGATGTCCGTCAGCCTCGAAGCGGCGAACCCAGGATGAAGGGACGACGCGCTCGGACATCTGGCGAAGGCCGATCCATCGCCGTGCGGGGCCCAGGAGATGTCTGACGTCCTCGCCGGATTCGCCGAGAGCGAAGTGGCGGACTGCCGCCTCCACCTCACGATATCCCAACAGGGCACGGACTCCTGTGCTTCCGGAGAAGCGCGGGTTGACCTCGAAGAAGGACGTCCGATTCCCTGCCGCGATCCCTTGCATGTTGAGAGGGCCTCGGATTCCAAGGTCCCTGGCGGCCTGTTCCACGGATTCCACTGCGCGTCGGATCCCTGGCTCTTCGACGATCTCGATGCCCATCACCACGCCGTGCTTCAGCCGGACGAGCCACGTCATCCGTCCAATGACCTCGCCATCCTCCGCGAAGAACAGCTGGGCCGCGAGCTGGTCCTGCCGCACCAGCCTTCGTTCTCGAAGGATGGCTTCCCACGTTGCGTCATCCCACTCCGCCGGCCTGCCCAGTGGCTGCACCACGAGCGCCTCAAGCTCGCTAGCGGACCGGCGAGATGCGAGCTGATCCCAATCCAAGGGAGTCGCAAGGATCTGGATGCCGACCGATCCCGATCCCCATCTCGGCTTCGCGATCGCAGGATACGTCAAGCGATCGGGGTCGGCGACGACTTCGCAGCCGAGCCGCGTAGGAAAGAAAGGGGCGCCACGTTCTACGAAGAAGTCGTGTAGCGCCTTCTTGTCCTGGAGCACGCGGATGGAATCGGCAGGAGCGCAAAGTGCCTCGCAGCCCACCCGGCGAAGCTCAGCAAGAGACTGCGCGATCCGAGGCAGCTCGACATCCGACCCGGGGATGAGAAGCTCCACGCCCTCCCTCTGGCAGAGCAACACGAGCTTCTCGGTGTACTCCGGGTCGTCGGGACCCGGCAACTGATGGGCCACATCGCAGTCGAAGAGCCCTTTCGCGTATCCGGTCCGCTCGAAGCCCACGACCCGGACGGGAAACGGGCAAGCCCGAAGCCCGTCGATAGCGGTCTGCCCGATGCCGCTCCCTGCTGCTGTGACAGCCACGCACACGCACCGGTCTGTTCGGCCCCGGACTGCGCCCCTTCCTCCGTCCATGCTCCGTCCTCCGAATCGCGCCTCACGCACCCAAATCGGCCTTTCCGTCTGCAACACTGACTATCGTCGCATCGCGAGGGTTCCGCAACTCGGCCCTCGTCGCGGCTGCTGAAACCGTCGGTTTACCTGACAACGCAGCGATAAGCCGAAAGCCCCGCACGGGGTCCTTCGGCCGGCGGATCCGCGCCACCCAACCGTCGTCAGTCCACGGGCCGACCCCGCTGCTCTACGTATCCTCAGGCCTGGCGCCCTCTGGCGCGGAACCATACCAGCACTCACACGCTCCACGCAGCGCCTCGAACTCAGCTTCTGGCAGCTGGCGCTTCTTCGACGGATCCGACGGTTGCACCGTGACACCGGAGAAATCCACGGTTTCGCCTAGATCCGCGAGGGATTCCTGCAGCAGGTCAAGGCATCGCATCGGGGCTGCGCAGAACTCCTCGTACTCGATATCGATGAATCGCGCCTCCGGCAGCTCGGAAGCGGCTTCACGGATCGCCTGAGCCGTGTAGAACACCTGCCCCATGATCTGGTCGGCCCACGGCCGCCCTGCAAGCTCCTCATGCTCTCGGGGCCTCGGCCCCCACCAGTGTTCGATGTCCCCGAAGATCCTTCTCCTTGCCACCGCAACCGATTGCGCAACGAACAGCGGATCCCGGCGAATGTTGGCGAAGACCGAACGAGGGAGCGCTTCGGAAAGGAATCCGATCTGATGTGCGAACCAGAACAGGCTCTTGAGGAGCACCGGCTTCTGCCAAACCGCTTCGATCCCCGCAATGGAGCGCCGCAGTGCCGCGACATCGACCTGCGCTAGTTCGCTCGGTCCAAGCGCCTGGCTCGGCTGTCCTTGGGCAAACCACTGATCCCAGAAGTACTGAAACTCGTGGGGGGCCTGAAGGCCGAACATCTTACCGAACTCGGACTTGTAGTCAGGCTCGTACGCTTGCTCCCTGAGGCCGAGGGCTTTCTCGAGGCTGCAACCCACATGCGGTGCGCGCCAAAAGCGCGCAGAGAAGTTGCTCACGTAGGCGAACTGATCCGTCCCGGCGATGAGCTGGTAGAGGAACGAGGATCCAGATCTGGGGACACCGACGACGAACACCACGGCGTGTTGCGGTGCAGTGAGCTCCGCGGTCAGCCTCGACTCGAGGGTTGACAGCTCGGCATTCAGCGTATCCAAGAACTCGTATTGGCAGGGATCCGCCTGAAACGCCTCCGTGCGCGCGGCATTGTGCCGCTCGATGTCCGATCGTTCGTATCGACGTTTCCTCAGCTCGATCCGATTCACACGACCTCCCTTCTGCCCGGCTGCCGCGTCATACAGCCACGCAGGCGGTGCAGGCGATTCCGGTGGGGCGTAGACCCCCTCTTGTTTGATGAGAACGACCCACGGGGTCTTCAGCAAGATCTCGAGATCGAGTCGGAGCGACCATCGCTCCACGTACTCGATGTCGACCTCGATCCTCTCAAGCCAAGTCAACGTCTTCCGTCCTCTGAGAATCGCCAGCCCCGTGATCCCCGGTCGCATCTCAAGACGTCTCCGTTGGCGCTCGGTGTAGTTCTCCACCTGCAGCGGCACCGTCGGGCGCGGTCCCACAAGGCTCATCTCGCCGCGGAATACGTTGACCAACTGTGGTAGCTCGTCAATTCCAAAAGCACGAAGCCAACGCCCGACACGTGTAATCCTCTCGTCATCGGCGGCAACTCGAAGCCCACGCCCCATCGACTCGGCATTGACGACCATCGTTCTGAGCTTCAGTAAGTTGAATGGCTTCCCGCCTTTTCCAATGCGCCTCTGGCGGAAGAACCCGGGGCCCGGCGAATCGAACCGAACGCAGATGACGAGAAGCAGCAGCGGGATGGCGAGTACTAGGAGACAGGAAGCGCTCACGATCACGTCCAGGAGCCGCTTGATCGCAAGCCTACCTCGCTTAAACAACGAGGAACATCCACTGCTTGTCATGCGGTTTCCCCCCAGTGGGTTCGCAGGCCGAGAGCCGTCGCACGTCCGCGTCCACATGCTGCTTCACGACGCACCAGACATCAATCCTTCCTTGGCCAGCCTGCGCGATTACCACCTCATGCGGTGTCGGGGTGCAGCGTCTCAACGGATCCCCTCGACAGTGTCCTGCGATGTAATTATCGCCCCGTGAACGAGGATCCTCCGGCGGCTCGAAGCATCGGCAGAGATACTCGAGAGATCCACTGAATTCTCCACCACCGCAGTCTTGCTGGCAACTCGAAACCGCTGGACGCCATCGGTCAGCTTCCGACCACTGGCTCATTGTCCCGGCAATGAAGCCACGCCGCCAGTGTCACGTGTAATGCGTTCCAGGACTGTCAGCAATCGCTGTGCCTGTCCTACCCGGTCGTACTCCCTGCGAAACTCGGCTGCTTTGGCGGCCCGTTCCTCTCGCGCTTGAGGATTCCCTAAGACGGCTTGGATCCCTCGCGCGAAGCCCTCGCCCGAAGGGTCGACAAACACGCCCTGTCCGAAGCAACGGATGAGCAACGCGCCCTCCCCATCTTCCGGCACCGAGGTGACAATCGGCGTTCCGGATGCAAGGTAGTCATAGAGCTTGTTGGGTACAGCCCCTCGCTTCAGGTTCCGCAACCGCTCGCTTTCCTTCCCAAGAAGGACCGGCCACACCAGGACATCGGCACACCGGAGAAGGTCCGGCACTCGTTCCCGAGGAACCGCTCCGAAGAAGGTCACGTTGCCCAGACCGATCTCGTCAGCGCGTTGCTTCAGGCGTCCCGTCTGATCGCCCCACCCAACAAGCAGGAACTGATACGGATCATCGCGAAGCACGCTAGCCGCATCGAGTACCTGGTCTAGCGCATTGTTGATGCCGTGTGCGCCTGAGTAGACAATCAGTCGCTTGGCCGGAAAGCGCTGACGCAAGGAGGAGCAAGCACTTCCATCTCGCTCCTCGAAGATCGTCGCGTCAACTCCATTCCGCACGACGACAACCTTTGCCCCGATCTGGCGTGTGCGCCCGACCACCTCGGCAATACCGTCCGTGAGACACACAATCGCTGAAGCTCTGCGGTAGAGCCAGCGCTCGAGGCACCGACTGATCCAGATCAGGAGTGGATTTGAGAGATCGCCAGTCGCAACCGCCGATTCCGGCCAGAGATCCCGCACCTCCAAGACAAACCGAGCGCTCTTGGCCGAACTGAGCACCACACCAGCTAAACCCACGAACAGCGATGGCGACGAGGCGAGCACAACATCGAATCTCCCTCTTTGTCGAAGCCCAGCCCAGATGGCCCGCCACATGAACGACAGGTAGTGAAAGAGACGTCCCCTGAATCCCCTACGACGCCTGGATGAGCGCACCCTGACGACTTTGACCCCTTCGATGTCTTCCACTACTCTGCATGTGTCGGCATGCTGCCGCGGGACCTCCGCAACCTTATTCAGCACGGAGGTAGTCACTACTGTCACGTCGTTCCCTCGCCGTTCCAGGAAGCGCGTGTGGCTGTAGTGCCGTGCCGCCCCAGGTTGACCAGGAGTGGCGAAGTACTGCGTCAGGTAGAGGATCCTCACGGGCCAGGCCTCCAGAAAACCTGGTCCATGTAGCGGACCATCTTCCTCCCGATTTGCACTCTTTTCTGCATTTCCCGTACGTTTTCGGCCCCGATCTCGCCTAGGGCAAGCCGGATCGCCAAGTATGGAACGATTAGGTCTTCTTGATAGATGAAAGTCGACACGCGAGGGTTGATCTCAATGAGTCGATTCCCCATGAACTGAAGGTTCACGTTGTATGACAGCGGAATCGCTCTTAGGATCTCTCGTGTCTGTTCAACCAGCTCAGGGCGATCGACCAGCTCTCCTCGCACGATAACACCCCACCGCGCTGCACCCACGGTCTTCACTGCACAGAGGAGCATGTCCCCTCGAAGGGCGATCGGATCGGTGGTGTACTCTTGCCCCCCCAGATACTCCATCACCAGGAGACGAGGGAAGTCGGAATCGCCTTCGAAAATGTGGACAAACTCCTCCAGACTCATGTAGCGGCTGCTCGGCTTCTCATTCAGCAGGAGATCCTTCCGACTGATCGAGGGGTTAAGAATCCGGAATCCCCGGCTCCCTTTGGCAACAGGCGGCTTGAAGCAGACAGGCCGTTCCGGATACCCCAGCTCTGAAACGGCTGAGCAGAAAGCGTCCAGCGTCATCACCAATCGATACGCCGGCAGCGGCAGCGCGGTCTTCTCGTGAAGCACTTCGTACATCCGGTGTTTATCGTTGGCGATGGCAATCGGCTCCGGATCAGATATCGGAACCACTGCGCCGCGTCGTTCGAACTCGTCGCGATGGGCTGCGAGGACCGGCACTTCAGCACTCGACTGGCTGAACAAGACGTCCGGTCTCACCCTTTCAACGAGCTTGAGCATCCTGGGCACGTAGTCCGGAGAATCTGCCGGAGGAACCTGGTAGAACCCGTCCGCGAGAAACCGTCCGATTGCCTCGTCATCCATGTCCACACCGATAACCTCGATCGTGCGCTCTTGAATCCCCTTCAGCATGCGAATCAGTGTCGACGCGCCCGGACATCCACAAGCCGTCAAGAGCACCCTAAGCGCTCGCAATCTCCCCACCCTTCCTGAATACCCATCTCAGCACCTCAAAGGCCTCCGCGTAGCCCCCCTCGATCTGGGTGCCCCGCGTCCGCGCCAGACTCCAGATGAACTCGTCGCTGAGGTAGCTTCGGTGGCTCTGCGACACGTAACAGCGCAGTGCCTCCACTTTCTTCTGTATGTGTCGTTTTTCGAGGGGGATGAAGCAGCGTGTCTCGAAGACGATGTTGTTCCACGGTTCCTCATACCCGAGGATCGTGTGCCGCTTGAACGCGCGGAGCCCCTCCTGGGCAACTACCTGATGATCTTGATGGATATCGTTCAGCGAGGGGACAAGCACAAGATTGGGATCGAGCTCGTCTCGCAGACGGATCAGCTCATCGAGGATGGCTTGTCGATGCTCCGGGAAATGCCTCACCGGGAAGTCGAACAACACGAGCTGCTCGTTACTGATCCCTAGTACTTGCGTTGCCTTGGACACCTCGATCTCCAGGATGTCCCTAGGGTATTCCGGCCGCACCGACGTGCGCGCAGCCGAGAACGCGACGTAGTACACGGTATGGCCTTCCTCGATGAATCGGCTGATGCTGCCCCCGCAGCCGATCTCCCCATCATCGGTGTGGGGTGCAAGGATCAGAATGACACTTCGCGGGATCATTGGTGTTGCAACCTTTCATATAGATCAAGCAACCTGCCCTCCACGGCCTCCCAGCAATAGCCCTTCATGAACGCTCTCCTTCCTGCCTGTCCCAAGCTCTTGCGTCGCTCCGGCTCTCGGAGCAAGTCTATGATCGCGCAGGCGGCTCCCGCAGTATCGAATGGATCAACGACTATCCCGTTGCCCACTCGTTCGATTAGCCTCCTCTTCGCGGGTAAGTCGCTCATAACCACTGGCAGGCCGGCAGCGCAGTACTCGAAGTACTTCGTCGGCTCTCCCCAGCTGTACCGTCTACTCACAGGCAGTGGCAAGAACACCCCCACATCACCAGCAGCTAGGTATCGGGGAACCTCTTCATGAGGAACACGACCTACCAACTCCACGACCCCCAGAAGCTTCAACGAGCTGATCAACTTCCGAACCGAGAACTCGTAGGCACTTGATTGGAAGGCCCCGATCAGGAGGAGCCTTGCCGAAGGGAATCCTACGCTGACCAGCGCCATGACTCTGATCAGCTGACTGATTCCACGCGCCTCGGTCAGTCCGCCAACGTAGACCACGATCTTTTGCCCGCCATACCTCTCCGCAAGATCCGAGTCAAGCTCCACACACTGGAATAGCTCCCGCAACGGGTAGTTCGGAACCACCGTGGCCGGGTGACCACGAAATGAGAACCGCCTAGCCAGATCTTCATTGACTGTGACAATCCCGGCAAGCCTTCCCGCAATGTGCCTTTCCGCAGCACCGAGAACTCTCGCCAGCGGCCTTCTTGCTGCGGCAGGGAGCCAGTGCTTCTCCTCGAGACTCTCGGAGAAGTACTCATGTACGTCGTAGACCACCGGCCTCCGCGCAACCTTCTGCAGAAGCCAACCCCACAGCAGGAACTCCGGGTCATGGAAGTGGTAGACGTCTGCACGTTCCCTGAACGCCAGGCGAAAGGCGCGCCAACCCAATCCCAATAGCCGCGCGGAGCGGTTCCTAGGGACGCGCAGACTAAGGACTTTCACCCCATCCACCACCTCGTCTCGGTCATGCTGGGCGATAATCGCGACGTCATACCCAGCCTTCACCAGGGTCCTCGCCTCCCGATGGAAGATCCGGGTAGAGAATGCCCGGTGCACCGTGGTAACGATGCACACCCTGTCCCTACTGGCACGGGTGCGTGGTGTAGAGAAGCTCACAAGGTCTCCCTCTCACTACCACCCTGCGCCCATTGCGGGAGAACCGCATTCCATCTCAGCAAGACAGGTCCCCCACTCTGATCTTCCGTTGCCTCTCCAGGGAAACGATTTGGAATTCGCCCCGCCGTTTTCTTCCTGGAACAGGCTGCTGCAGCCAGGCCCGCGGCGAAGAGCAGACTACGTGACGTCAGATCACCGCTTACCAGCGAGCCGACCAGCATGTACAGAAGAATCAGCGCCGGTCCCGCCACAAGTACACGCTTTCCAGGCATCGATCGCCTCACTGTGCCGATCGCTCTCGCCCCCAGACTGAGCAAGAAGCCGCACAGGGCGATGAACCCAAAGAGTCCGTTCTCCGCAAGTGCTTCTAGCAGGATGTTGTGGGGGTAGCTGAATCGCTCGTGGAAAGCATCGTAGCTTCCCGTTCCCGCTCCCAAGAGCGGGCTTTCGCCGAACACCCTGAGCGCCTGTTTGTAGGCTTCGACCCGGAAAAGAACAGATCCGCCCACATCCTCCGTGAAGAGTCGGGAGTAGCGGTGCCGCAGATCCGGAGGCATACCCACGAGCACGCCCCCCACGACGCTCACAGCTACCAAGACCACAAGAAGCCGGCGCCGGAGAGGCACCATGAGGCCTGCCATGGCCATAACTAGAAGGACAACAGCCAAACCAATCAGCGGGCCGCGAGCCCGCGCATATGTCATTGCACCAAGTAAGAGAGGCAATAGGAGGAACAGTACAATCCTCTGTCTCTGGGTCTTCGCGCTGAGTAACAACACCAGATCGCCGACGATCGCTCCCCCAAGGAAGTGCCCCCAGCTCAGGTACGAACCGCCCAGGGATCGCGCGAATCCCAAGCCGGGAGCGATCAGGAAGGCTAGCGCCGAGAGTACTCCCGCAACAACGACCCAGGCAACTAGCACCCTGCGGATGAAGACTTCATAGCTCCTGCAATAGCAGGCCAACCACCTCGGCAGGACATAGACAGCCAGGACCCCTAGGACGGCGAACGAGAAGAGCTTCTCTAGAGCGTAAGAGCGGTCGCTCGCAGTGTACAGCACGCCAACTGCCAAGGCGCAACACAACGCCACCAGCCAAAGGTCCGTTCGCGTAATGGGAAACCGCCGTATCCCTCCGGTCGCAACTATGCGAAGCGCTATGGCAGTAAACAGAAGAAGACCAAAGGTCGCTGTAAGGTCCAGCGGCAGAGCAGAAGAGAGGGCCGGGATGGCCTTAAGAACACCAGCAAACACAAACAACACCAACCACAGCTCCCCGTACCCGAACGCAGGCCACCGACGCTGGAGGCCAGCTACACTCAATCCACCAGGATCAGGCATGCCCATTCCTCTCAACCTCCTGAAGCGACGCCCGCGAGGGCACCGATCAGCTGGCCCAGCTCGGCAGCCGTCCGCGCCAGCTAATACCAGCCCTGCCTCTCTTCCACAAGGGAGGAGGCAGCCGCTCGCCTGAGCCTTGCAGCCTGACGCAATGCACCGTGCCTGCGAGGGCTCCCATCACCGGAATGACTCACAGCAGACTGCCACTTCTGATCGTCGAATTGCCCTCGAGCGCACTTCGCGAACAGGACCAAACGCTCAGCCCCCGGCATCTAGTACGGGCGCTTGCCACCCATTGACTCATCTGGTCAGGCTTCGGAGGCATCACCTGATTCCGCGCGTGGCTGTCCAATGTCTCAATCCCCCCTGCGGGACCGGAGAAGGCTTCGAATCGCCTCAACCGGCAACACCCGCGTTGCCCAGAGCACCATAGCGTACGCCACCATGGCCAGCACAACTCTTCCCAGCAGCCCCAGCACACCACCCATAGGAGCCAGGATCGCGACTGCGTACACAACGCCACTCCCAACGGCAAGCCTGACGATAGCATACCTGGATATAGTCAGCGGCATCAACTGGCGTGAGTACTTGAAGATGAACAGAGCCTGAGCACCATAGGATGCCAGCGTGGCCACGGCTGCTCCCATAACGCCCCATCTGGGTACCAAGAGCAGGTTGAGTCCCAGATTGAACGTAGCAAGGAACGTGAAGAGGGCTGTAAAAACCCACGTGCGCTCATGCAGATAGACAACATAGGCATGGATTTGGTAGACGGTTACCGCAAGTTCTCCTACCACCAGGAGAGCGACGAGGCCGCGACTCACGGCAAACTCCTCCGTACCGAGTAAAGTGAGGAGCATAGGCCCAATCGCGATCAGTCCGGCGGTTGCGGGCATCGCGAAGACGAGAAGCCAGAAGAGGGATTGGGAGAGATACGCACGAGCCCTCTCAGGCTCACCGCGCTCCCACAACGTCGAGACAATCGGCAGAAGAACGAAAGAGACGGGATGAAGCATCAGTTTCAGAACCTGAGACAGCCTGTACGCAGCTGAATACACCCCGGCTTGATCCAGCCCAAGAAGATGGACAATGACGTACCGATCGCTGGAGTTCACGATCCAGTACATGGCTGCCGCCGGGATGAGCGGCAGACTGAACCGGAGGAACCGCTTGAGAGTAGACCGCGGGATCTTTGGCGAGAAGCCTTCGCGTCGGACGATGTCCCCGACGACACCAAGGAGGAGGAGGCCGTCCACGGCAACGAGCCCGAGCAACGCATCCGCCAGGTCCGGAGACCGGAGGAACGACAATCCATACAGAACGCCGATCTCAAAGGCAATCTGCACAGCTTGGAGAGCTGTATGCATACGGATCGCCGAGATTGCTCGGTAGTAGGACAACGAGAACGTAAGATTCACCCGTGCTGCGAGGAAGACCACGAATAGCATCGAGAATGTAGTCAGGCTAGGGTCGTCGAACATGAGCTGTGCGATGAGAGCCCTACCGGCAAGTCCGAGACCGACGACAATCAAGGTCAGGGCCCACACGACCGCGGCACACCCAAAGAACGCACTGGCCCTCTGCTTCCGGTCGGATACTCCGCCCAGATACCGGACCAGCCCCGCGTCAAGCCGCAGGGTGAGCAACGGAGCGAGCAGCGTAATGGTGAGAGTTACTTGCGACCAGATCCCGTATCCACTTGCCCCGAAGAGCCGCGCAATCAGTGGCAACAAGAGAAGGCCCTTCAAGGCATTGAACCCTTGGAACGCTGCACGTACCCCCACATCCCCCACGAACCTTCTCGGATTCGCCACGATCCTTCTCCCACACTCCTCGCTACAACGGAAGCGATCAGCCGTATCTATCGCGAGCAGATCATATGGCGATTGCCCGGCTTGTTTCCACCAAGTAGGGTTGGCTCTCCGATTGGAGAGTGGCAGATCGGAGTTTTCACTACCAGCGCCCTGGAACTGGACATCAGTCCACTAGCTGCCTACTCTCAGGGTCGGCACTGCTTGCGACGTGTGCAGTACTGCCAGATGGCTTGTACGCTGGGCCAGCAAGATGGCAATGTCAATGAGTCTGCGATAGGAGAACACGGATGTGAAGCACGAGCCACGAGTCTCATCCCTTCTCATGTTCTGCACAGTCGTAGATGAGGGTAGCTTCTCGCGCGCTGCCACTCGTTCAGGAGTCACCCAATCAGCCGTCAGCCAGCAGATTAAGAGACTCGAGGCATACTACGGAACAAGTCTATTGCATCGCGAAGGCACCACCGTCGTCCCTACGGAGGAAGGAACCGTCATCTACGAATACGCAACGCGCATCGTCAACCTATTTCAGCGGTCAAAACAAGCTCTACGCGATGTCACTGACGACAACCTAACCGGAACATTGACGATCGGCGCGAGCACCGGCCTTGGCGAGTTTCTCCTACCGACCGCTCTAGCTCGCTTTAGGGCACAGCATTCCGATAGTTGCCTCTCCATGTACGTCGCGGATTCGAACGAGATCCTCGATCGGATCCTTCAACATCGAGCAGAGATCGGGTTCGTCGGCGCCGTCCGCCGTGACAGGCACCTGCACTTCGAGTTCTTCGTCCCAGATCGTCTCGTACTGGTCGTATCCCCTACTGATGAACTCGCTCGACATTGCTCGATCGACCTGAAAGCGTTCATGGAGCTTCCGCTGATCCTCCAACAGCCGGGTTCCGGTGCTACTTCTGCGCTGTCTTCAGCCTTGAGCGCAGAAGGAATGCGATTGTCTGACCTGAACGTCATCCTGGAAGGCGGCTTGCAGGAGTCTACAAAGACAGCTGTACGCTCTGGACTGGGCGCAACTGTGATCTCTCGACTCGGAGTCATCGGAGAGCTACGCGACCGTACGCTTGTCGAGGTTGGGATCGAGGGGCTCGAGCTGCGCCATGATTTTCATGTGGTTCGCCATCGTGACTGGCCTCCATCTCGCCTTGCCAGTGCTTTCATCGAGGCCGCCCGTCGACTAGCGAAGGAGTGCAGATAGAACGCTAATAAGCTAAGCTTATTTGATCATTAGGGTACCTTGAGGCACTCTGTGTCGACTCGCAAACCTATGGAGGTGTTAAGTATGAGAGCCACCCGCCTTCTGCATGGATGTATCCTCGGGCTTCTGGTGTGCCTCCTGAGCGTCACGTCCATCGTCGCGAATGAGGAGCTGACAACGATCCGCTACGGCGGGCAGTACTACCCCGGCGAGTTCCTACTCAAGGGTCTCCCCACCATCTGGGATACCTACAGCCTCGACGTCGAGCACATCCTGTTCTCCTCCGGAACGGAGAACAACCAGGCGCTGATCGCCGGGAACATCGACATCAACGTCGGTTCGGACAGCAAGACAGTCGCGCTGTTCGCCGCGATCCCGGACGACGTGGTCATTCTGGCGACGATTCAACGGGGGGACCGATACTCCACCATCGTTCCTGTGGACTCGGATTACGAGACGTGGTACGACCTGGTCGGGAAGACGGTCGGCACGCGCCTCGGCACTGGAGCAGAACAGGTGTTACTTCGGTACTTCGACCAACTCGACGATCTGTCGTGGGACGACTTCAACTGGGTCAACATCGGCGTGGAGGACATGAGCGCAGCGCTGGCCAACGGCAGCATCGAGGCGTTCACGGCTTGGGAGCCGACGCCGGCGATCGCCGAGTCGCAGGGGATCGGGCGCGTGCTGAGGAGTTACGGAGACATCGCTCTGGTGCCCGTCTCCATCCACACCACCCTGGAGTACGCGCAGTCCCATCGAGAGGAGATCGTGCGCTTCCTCGCCGCCCATCTCGACAAGGTCGCCTTGATCGAGTCCGCGCCCCGTCTGGCCGCCGAACTCGCTGCACAGGCCGCCAGTGCCCAGGGGAGCGATGTGTCCCCCGACGCGTTTCTCAAGATCTTCGAGCGTGTCGACTTCTCGCTCGAGTTCGACGACGCGGTGCTGGCGTCGATCCAAGACACAGCCGCCTTCCTGTACGAGAAGGACAAGGTCGACTCCATTCCCGAGTTCCGCTGGGACGGTTCGTTCCTTGAGGAGGCCATTCAACTGAGAGAGAATCTCTCGGGCGATGAAGGTTAGGCGCTGGATCCTACCGATTCTGCTGGTGGCGAGCTTCCTCGGTCTCTGGGAGCTCGCCGCTCACTTCCACTGGATCAACCCGTCGCTGTTCGCTCCGCCCTCTTCGATCGTCCGTGACCTGCTCAGGTTACACGTCCGCAAGCTGCCCGATCGATCCATCCTATTGACACACATCGGCGCGAGCTTGCAGCGCGTGTTTGTGGCCGCATCGATCGGTACGGTCGCCGGGGTGCTGATGGGCGTTCTCATGGGGACCAGCCGGCTGGTGCATCGGTTCTTCGATCCCATCATCACGCTCCTCATGCCGATTCCAGGCATCGCGCAAGCCCCTTTGTTCATCGTCTGGCTGGGGTTCGGAGACCCCACCATCATCACCGTCGGTGCGATTGCCGCATTCTTCCCCATCGCCTTCAACACGGCCGCCGGCGTGCGGAGCATCGATCCACAACTCGTCCGCGCTGCTCGGTTGATGGGTACGTCCAGCACGGCCTGCCTGCCCCGGGTGTATCTGCCGTCCGCGGCCGGCCATGTCATGGCGGGTGTGAAACTCGGCTGGGCTCGTTGCTGGCGAACGGTCATCGCGGTCGAGTTCGTGGCGGCGGCCAGCTGGGGATTGGGCTACATGATCTGGGACGCTTCAGAGTACATCCGCTCCGGTGTGGTCTACGGCGGCATCCTCCTGCTGATGCTCGTGTACCTCGCGATGGAACGGCTCCTGCTCGAGAGCGTGGAGCGCCTGACCGTCCGCCGCTGGGGGATGATCCGCTCATGATCACGCGACGCACGGTGGCCGAGCGACTTCCTGACCGATGGCGGACCGGCCTCGTGTCTGTGATCCAGTTCCTCCTTCCGTTCCTCGTCATCGGGTTGGCGTGGGAGCTGGCGGTCCGTTCTGGCTTAATCACTTCTTCCAGCCTTCCTGCACCCAGCACAATCCTGGCCAAGGTATGGGCCCTGTCCGTCCGCGAGGGCGTGCTGTGGCGGCATCTTACTCGCAGTCTCTATCGGCTCTCCGTCGGGTATGCCTTGGCCATGGGATCGGGATTGCTCTTCGGAACGCTCCTCGCCATGAACCGGATCCTGCGCGAGATGTTCTCTCCCATCCTCAGCCTACTGATCTCGGTTCCCACCATTGCCTGGGTGCCTGTCTTCTTGATCACCATGGGCCTCGGAGACCGCACGGTCATCGCCGCCGTGTTCCTGGGCGGCTTCTTCGCCATCACCTACAACACGATACGCGGCATCGAGATGGTCGACGTAAGCAGGATTCGAGCCGCGCGGACGATGGGAGCCCGGGGACTGCACCTTTTCGCCTCCGTTCTTCTCCCCGGTTCGTCCGTCTCCGTGATCACGGGACTACGTCTGGGCATCGGGTACTCCTGGCGAGCCCTCGTCGGTGGGGAGATGCTCTCGGCCATGGTGCAGTGGGGAATCGGCAAGATGATCTACCAAGCGAGATTCTGGAACGACGTAACGGTGATGTTCGTCGGCCTCATCACGATCGGCGTCACCGGGTTCCTACTGGATCGGCTGTTGATTCGCTGGCTCGAGCGGGTGACCATCGAGCGCTGGGGAATGGTCGCGGAGCGCTGATATGACCGACAACATCATCCAGATTCACGGCGTGTCAAAGCTCTTTGGAAAAGGGGACCGCGAAGTCGTCGCGCTCCGCGACGTCGACCTACAATTCCGCGAAGGGGAGTTCGCCGTACTGATCGGTCCTTCGGGCTGCGGGAAGTCGACGATGCTCTACCTCATCGCCGGGTTCGAGTCGCCCAGCAGCGGCCAGATCCTTCTCAATGGCAAGGAGATCCGAAGACCGGGCCCCGACCGTGGATTCGTCTTCCAGGACTACGCGCTGTTCCCCTGGAAGTCCGTTCTCGGCAACGTCATGTTCGGTCTCCGTAGAAACGGCGTGCCTCATCGTGAGGCCAAGGCCACCGCCATGCGGTTCATCCAGATGGTGCACCTGCAGGGCTTCGAACACGCGTTCCCTCATACGCTCTCCGGCGGCATGAAGCAGCGCGTCGGGATCGCCCGTGCGCTCGCGTACGACCCCAAGGTGCTGTTGATGGACGAGCCGTTCGGAGCTCTCGATGCCCAGACGCGCAAGCTGATGCAGCAGGAAATGGTCTCCATTTGGGAAGAAGCGAAGAAGACCGTGGTGTTCGTCACGCACAGCGTCATCGAGGCGGTGTATCTCGGCGATCGGATCGTCGTGATGACGGCCCGACCCGGTTCGGTCAAGGGCATGGTCAACGTCGATGTCCCTCGGCCCCGCAAGTACACGGAAGAGCACTACCTTCATATCCGCGAGGAGGTCCTTGCCTTGCTCGAGGAAGAGGTTGCGAAGAGTGTGAAGAACCTCGTTGAGAAAGACCGGCGACGTGATCCTGACGTCACTCCCGCATAGCCTCGATGATCGCCCGAACGACCGCTTGCTGTTCATCGGAGGATATCTCTGGGAAGATGGGCAATGAGAGGCATTCAAGACTTGCGCGTTCGGACTCCGGCAGCTCCCCCTCTCGATAGCCGAGGCTTGAGAAGCATTCCTGGAGATGAAGCGGCACCGGGTAGTAGATCATCGAGCCGATCCCACGCTCCTTGAGGTGGGCCGCCAGGGCATCGCGCTTTCCGTCGAGCACGCGGATCGTGTACTGGTGGAAGATGTGCGTTCGATCTTCGGCGCGGAACGGCGTGACGATCCCGGGTAGGTCCGCCAGCGCTTCGTCGTACCGGTCGGCGACGTCGCGTCGCGCCTGCGACCAGGCGTCGAGGTGGCCGAGCTTGACCCGGAGGATCGCCGCCTGGATCGCGTCGAGTCGCGAGTTGAACCCCACCGTCTTGTGGAAGTACTTCGGGCGGGCGCCGTGCACGCGCAGCAGTCCGACCTGCTCGGCCAGCTCATCGTCGTCCGTGGTGACCATCCCGCCATCGCCGTAAGCCCCCAGATTCTTCGTCGGGTAGAAGCTGAAGCAGCCGAGACGGCCGATGGAGCCGGCCTTGACAGCCGGTTCGAGGTTCGTGGTTCGCAGTTCGCGGTCAATGCCTCCGCCCCCCCAGTACTCGGCACCGATGGCCTGCGCGGCGTCTTCGATGACAGCGAGATCGTGCTCCTTGGCAATCGCCATGATCTCGTCCATGTCGGCCATCTGGCCGTAGAGGTGGACGGGGATCACTGCTCGGAGGGTCGGGTTCATTGGGTTCGTGGAGTTCGTTGAGTTCGTGGAGTTCGTCGTGAGGACATGGCGGAGGTGGTCGGGATCGAGGTTGAAGGTCCTGGGATCGATGTCAGCGAAGACGGGCGTGGCCCCGACGTTGTGAACGACGCCGGCGGTGGCGAAGAACGTGAAACTGGGGAGGATGACGGCGTCGCCGGGGCCGATCTCCAGCGCACGGAGAGAGAGAAGGAGAGCATCGGTACCGCTCGCCACGCCGATCGCGTGCTTGCAGCCGCAGTATCCCGCGACCCTCTCCTCAAACTTCTCGACGAACGGGCCAAGGATGAACCGCCCGGATCGGACCACTTCGAGGATCGCAGCGTCCATCTCTTCGCGGATCGATTCGTATTGGCGAACCAGGTCGAGAATCGGGACTTTCATGTCTTCTCCCCTTGGTTCGCTGTTCGCGGTTCGCAGTTCGCAGTCATTCGATTCCCGGATTGTCGATGCCGAATCTCGGTTCTAGCTTGCGGTTTCATTCCCCGCCTTCCTTCAGATAACGTATGAACCCGTTGAGAAGTCTGTGAACCTTCGCTGTCTGTCGATATAGCTTGTCGAATTCCTCTTGGTCCACGTACGCCTGATCCATGGCCACGTACAGGTGGGATTGCAACTCGGTCGCTGACCGATAGGCGTAGCCCAGGAAGCGAAGGAATTCCTGATTCGAGCGGGAGTCGAATCCCTCGGCGATGTTGGCCATGATGGAGACAGCGGCTCGCTGAACCTGATCGCGCAACCCGAAGTCCCTCGAAACCGGCCCTTCACGCGTCACCGAGTAGATGGAAGACGTCAGCTTGCGGGCGGCCTGCCATGCTTCAATGTCTTCGAACCTTTCGATTCCCAACGCACATCCCGTCCTCGGACCAACGTCGGAGACAAGCTCCGACGCTACAGCTTCTTTCGATGCCCCTCAGTTTCGACCACGGACCATGGACTACGGACCACGGACTCCATCCTCGAGGGTGACTTGCTCCCCTTCCTTCCGGTAGGTACGGCCGCAATCGCACTGGGCTCGCCCTCGTCTGAACGCGAGCTTGGCTCCACACTCGCACGCCCAGCCGTGGATCTTCGCCGGGTTCCCGTACACCACGGCGTAGGCCGGGACGTCCTTCGTGACTACCGCGCCGGCACCGACGAACGCGTGCTCCCCCAGCGTATGACCGCATACGATGGTGGCGTTCGCACCGATCGTCACGCCGCGTTTGACCAGCGTCCTCTCGTATTCGGATTCCTCGGTCGGAAAGGCCGATCGCGGCCGATCGACGTTGGTGAAAACGCAGCTCGGGCCGCAGAACACGTCGTCTTCGAGCACGACCCCCTCGTAGACCGACACGTTGTTCTGTATCTTCACGTTGTTCCCTACGGTCACGTTCGGCCCGACGAGGACGTTCTGCCCGAGCGAGCAGTTCCGCCCGATCCGTGTCCCACGCATGACGTGACAGAAGTGCCAAACCTTCGTCCCCTCTCCAATCACAACGCCATCGTCCACGTACGACGACTCGTGGACGAAATACTTACTCACGCGCCCTCCATCTCCGACGTGGCGGCCTCCAAGACCCTGAGGACTTCCACCGCGCTTTCTCCGTCGGTCCGCGGCGTCGTCCGATGGATCACGCAGTCGACGAAGTGCTCCAGTTCGAGTTTGAGCGGCTCTCCCGCACCTTGGTAGGCGACCTCCGAGCCGTCGTCGCGGTTGGCGAGAGCCTCGGTGATGCCCTTCTTGTGAAGCGTTACGGTCTGGTCGGTCTCGTCGTAGATCAGCATGCCCTCGCTTCCCACCACGGTGAGCCGCCTCCGCCGCTCGGGCCACAGCCACGAGGCGTGGATATGACTCCGGACACCTCCGGGAAACTCGAGATGGAGGTGCACGTCGTCCTCGACGCCGGGCTGGAGCCCCGCTTGGCCCACGGCGACCGTACGAGATGGCGATTCCCCCACGAGATGAAGTGTCACGGCGACGTCGTGAACGCCGAGGCTCCACAATGCGTTCTCCACGGAGCGAGCGCGTCCGAGGTTGAGGCGTTCATGATGAAGGCTCCGCAGCTGCCCGAGGCGGCCGGCCGCAAGGTACTGCTGGATCCATTGCACGGCGGGTTGGTACAGAAGAAGATGCCCGACCATCAAGATGCGACCATCCTGAGCCGCCCGCGTCGCGATCTCCATGGCCTCGACCACCGTCATCGCCAGGGGCTTCTCGACAAACAGGTCCTTGCCCGCGTCGAGGGCCTCCTTGGCCACTTCGTAGTGGGTCACAGCCGGCGTCGCGATCGCCACGGCCCGAAGATCGGACTGAAGGAGAGCGTGATGGTCGGAATAGAGGGGTGTCTCTGGGTAGAGGCCGCTCAGCTCGTTTCGGATCTCGGGGCGAACCTCTGCAACCCCCCCCAACGCTCCCAGCGCGTGGAGCGTTCGCGCCAGGTGCCTGCCCCATCCGCCGGCACCGATCAGTCCAACCTTCATAGCAGGGTGATCCTCTCGCGGTTCCTCTTCACGTTCTTGGTCGCGTTGCGTGTGTCCAGCACACGCGACGCGTGGGCGACGACCCAGTCGTAGTCCACGGTGGAATGATCCGTGGCGACGATCACGAGATCCTGCTGTTCAAGCAATTCCTCCGTCAGCGGCACGCTCTGCATCTCAACCTCCGCGTCCACGATGGCCCGGACGAACGGATCGTGGTAGCACACGTCGGCTCCGGCCTTCTTGAGCAGGCGGATGACGGCCACGGCCGGCGATTCACGGACATCGTCGAGATCGCGCTTGTAGGCCGCGCCCAGAACGAGGACCTTGGCGCGCGACGGCGCCACGCCATGTTGGTTAAGCACACGCCACGCCTTGTCGCGCACGAACTCGGGCATCCTCCGGTTGATCTCGCCGGCAAGAGCGATGAAGTGCGTACTGAAGTTGTGCTCCTTGGCCTTCCACTCAAGGTAGTGCGGATCGAGCGGGATGCAGTGTCCACCGACTCCCGGCCCCGGCCAGAACGGCATAATCCCAAACGGCTTGGTGAACGCGGCCTCCAGCACCTCCCATACGTTTAGGTCCATACAGTCGCAAAGGAGCGTCAGCTCATTCACGAGGGCGATGTTCACCGCACGGAACGTGTTCTCGAAGACCTTCACCAGCTCGGCCGCCTTGGCGCTCGACAGCGGAACGACCCGCTCGATCGTCTGAGCGTAGAACGCGAGGGCGACCTCCAGCGAGACGGGGCCAACGGCTCCCACGACTTTGGTCGTGTTCTTCGTAGTGTACCGCTTGTTGCCGGGGTCCACCCGCTCGGGCGAGTGGGCGAGGAAGAAATCGGACTCCACCTCAAGGCCGGAGGTTCTTAGGATCGGGAGCAGGACCTCTTCGGTGGTGCCGGGGTAGGTCGTGGACTCGAGGCTGACGAGCTGTCCGGCTCTCAAACGAGGTGCGATCTCCCGTGCGACGCTCTCCACGTACTTCAGGTCCGGAGCCAGATTCCTCGTGAGGGGGGTCGGCACGCAGATGACGATGACGTCCATCTCCGGAATACGTTCGAATCCCGTATCGGCAGCGACCCGCCCTTCCCGGACCAGTTCGGCCAGCTCATCGGCATTGACATCCGAGATGCAGGTCTCCCCGCGGTTCACTCTGTCGGCTCGATCCGGGTTCTGCTCTATCCCGAGGACCCGGTAGCCGACCTTGGCCTTCTCCACCGCAAACGGCAGCCCCACGTAGCCGAGGCCGATGACCCCGATCGTCGCCTCTTTCGAGCGAATCCTCTCCAGCAATCGCTTCTCAGATCCCATGTCTTCAGGGATTCTACAATAGAGCGTGCGTCGTATCCCACCGACGCAGCAGGACGACGCGGCTTTCCTGAGCCGGATCCCTTCCCGAGTTCTACCGCAGCGTCACCTGGGCCATGATCACGCCCTCGCCGCTTTCCAACGGCTCCATTGCCTTTCCGACAACGGCTCCGATTGACACCGCTGGATCGCCCTTCATCGCCACGCCGGCCGCAGATGAACTCACCAGCAGGTCACCCACAGCAATCGGTCCGTTCTCCGTTGATGTTTTGACTGGAACCCGCCCAGCGATCGCGAGAACCGGCCGATTGTCATCCCATTGGTCGGTCGCGTCATCGACATCATTGCCGAGGATGACCCCTGGCGACGTAGAGATGATCCCGGCTACACGCCGGCTGTACATCCCAGACGCTTTCCGGAAGAACCCGACGTGCTCCGGATCGATCTCCACAACATCACCAGCCTCGACCCACTCGCTCGTGTTGATCCGCTCAGCGACGTCAGCCGAGCCAACCGCGGTCGTCGAAGAATAGACCGTACCGTCGGCGTAGACGTCCCCGTCGGATTCAACCCGGAAGACCGCAGCGCCAGCCATGCGAGAGCTATCAGGGTAGCAGGCAATTAGGTTACCGCTCGATCCTTCAATCGTCAATCTGTCAGTCATATTCGCTGTCCCGACACCGAGGTCTCCACCGACTGCTGTATCCCCGTCAACGTGGAGAAGCTTCGATGGATTCGTTGTGCCGATGCCAACACGTCCGTTGTTTCTGATGACCATCCGGTCCTGCAGCGAGTCGGTACCATCCGGTGAGGTCTGGAACAAAAGACGCCCAGGCATGTCGTTCGGACCAATCGATCCGTCGAGGAAGCCTCTGATTGCGGCGGAGTACCTGTAAGCAGTCCCATCGTGAGCCATGAACAGGAAGCCGCCTAGTCCATCTCCCCCCTGCGCGGATGTAGGAGATGTGAAAGTCCCCCGTGCCTTCAAGTATACCACCGTTGGACCGTTGCTGTCATCGTCGACGACTCGGTAGCGCGCTACGATGCCAGCTGACTCAACATTAAGAGCCGATGCTGTATTACGTACGTGAACTGTGTACGCCGGTGAGTCCGTCCCGACACCGAGTCGGCCGCTGACGTACCAGTTCGTCGTGTCGTAGGCGAGCGGACCGTAGACCGGCTCGTCGGCGGGTGAATCCGCCGACCTACTCGACTCGACCGGTGCTGCCCTAAGCTCGACCTGGTCACCGGGGAGAAGCACGACCTTCCCCGTTTTGCTGACGACCAGATGACCTTCGAAATCCCAGCCTTGCGCCAGGTAGATGTAGTACCCGTTCGCCAGGCGCTCGCCCCGCTCGTTGGTTCGATCCCAGTCGACGAAGTCGCCCATGACCTGCCCAGAGCTCCACAGCTCCTTCTCCGCCAAGTCGTAGATCGTCACCCGCAGGCTCGCCACGCCGTCCGCCTCGAACCGGATCACGTCCGAATAGAGGGTGGCGGTGAATCTGACGTCGGTCGGCCCCGCCAGTACGAGGAGCGAGACGATCACTCCCGTGGTCGCAGCCAGTAGTGCGAGCGCAATCAGCCACGTCCTTCGTGTTCTTAGTAGCCTTGCCATGTCGGTGCCTCCCTTCCAGGTAAGTGATCAGTGATGAGTAATGCGTAACGAGTAACCAGCAAGCAGTGCAGTGGTTGGTGAAGTCCGGATTGCTGTCCTTCTTCTATTCCGTCTCATGATGCTTCCTCCTTCGCTAGACGCCAGTGATCGGTGATGAGTAATGCGTGATCGGCAGTCAGTGACAAGTGATGGGTGATGAGTGGGCACTAATGGGTGATGCGTGAAGGGCAACTCGATCATGCCGCCTCCTTACTTGAGGTGCCGAATCAGGCCCAGCAGAAGTCTTCGTACCGATTCGATCTGCACTAGCACCACTCCAGCGTCTTCAAGATACCCCTGTCTCTGCGCAATGAGTACTTGCGTCTCTAGCTCCGAGAGGGATCCCAATGCAATAGACAGGAACTGTATAAATTCCCTCTTCCCACCACGAGCAGCGCCTTCGGCAATGTTGGACGGCACAGAGACCGCCGCCCTCCGCATCTGGCTCACTAGAGCATACAGCTCCTCTACTGGGAAGTGTCTCGTGAACCCGTAGATCTCATCCACAAGATCCATCGCTTGTTTCCAAACTTCCAGATCCTTGTGGTTACGAGGCGTTGTCTCGTTACTCATTACTGATCACTCATCACAGATTACTGCTTCCCGCTTCACTGCCCTCTTGTCACTCTTCACCGATCACTTGTCACCGCCCGACTCATCTCACCAACAGCATGCGTATCAGTCCTTCACCCTCGGCAAGCGGCTCCATCGCCTTCCCGACGATGAACGCGCACTCCTCGGGATCGCCCTTCCTGACGAATCCGGGTCGCGATGCCGTGATGAGCAGGTCGCCCGGCTCGATCGGGCCGCCCTCGTCGCACGCCTTCACCGGGACGATACCGATGAGCGCGAGGAGAGCCTTCGGAGAATCAGTGATGAGTGATGAGTGATCTGTGACAGGGGATGGGAAATCGGTGATGGGTGATGGGTCATCGCTGACGGCGGCACCCAGGATAACACCGGGGTCGGTCGATACGACGCCGGCGACGAGCGATGAGCAGCCTCCGCGGGCCTTGCGGTACTGCCCTGGATTCTCCGGATCGAGCTCGAGGAGATCCCCCGCCTCGACGGGTTCGCTGACGACGACCCACTCCGCCACGTCGGCCCCACCGTGTTGGAAATCGTATGCATAGACTGTCCCGTCAGCGTGGACGTCCCCTCCTGCTGTGGTTCGAAACACGGCGGCCGTCTCTCCGTAGGGGGTACCAGAACCCTGAAGGGTGAAGTCATACGCGTTCTCGTTGAGGTCGGTATTGGCGACCGTGACCGTTGCTGTTCGCGTACCCGTCGCACTTGGGCTAAACCGAACGGTGAACGTCGTTGACCCAGCAGGCGCCAGCGAGGTACTCGCCGGCTGGGCGGTGACCGTGAAGTCTCCGGCATGCGCGCCGCCGATCTGCACCGTCGGCGAGCCGGTCAACAGGAGCGTCTCGGCGCCGGTGTTATGGATCGTGAACGTGTGGGAGTGTGAGCTCCCGAGGCTCACATCCCCGAAATCGGTATCGTCTGTCGCTGAGGGGGATGTGTCCCCGTCGGGGATGGAGTTTCCGAGTCCACGCACGTCGACCTCCGGCTCGGCCAGTGTCACAATCGTTATCCCCATGTGCAGATATCCACCATAGTAGCCGCCCCACGTCATCGTGTACGTGTTGTAGTCCCATGTGTCGTGGATGTACATCGTGTTCGTTGAGTCGTCGTACCCGAGCCCGACCATCGTGTGCCCCTCAAGATGAACCATCACCGGCCGGCCGGCGTCGATCTCCGCCTTGTAGTCGGCAAACGTTGCACCCTGCGTCGCCGGTGAGTACTCAGTGCCCGGACCATCCCAGTCGTAGCCAAGCAGGACGCGGTTGTACCGGTCGACAACCGTGTACCCCCTCGACTCATAAAACAGCTGAAGCCCATACCCGCCGTCGCTGGCAGTAGTCCCGTTCCACTTCACGCCGCTCGGGTAGTACCAGAACGTGGTCGAACCGTCCTTGTTCCCGTAGGCGGCCTGATTCGTCTTCATGAAGTCGCCGGTGCAGTCAGCCCACGTATGCTCCGGCCATCCCCCCGTGACAAACGGATCCGGCCCTGGATCCTGGTATGCGACCCAATAGTCGTCGACGTGGCCGCGGACGACGAGCCCGTCGTATCCCATGTGGGTTGCGCTCAGCGGACACTCCCCTGCGTAAACTCCCCACAAGCTGTTGTCCATCGGCATGACGCCCCCGTTCGTCGGGCCGGCGTACATGTTGGGAAATGCTGTCCGGTCGTAGTAGCCGGCGATCATCGCCGCCGAGGTCGCCGAGCATCCGTAGCACCAGTCAAAGGCGGGAACGTTGGATAGGATGTTGATCCCGGCCTCCGGACGAGGCACAGGGAGTTCGGCCGCCGCTCTCGCGAACCCTGCTGGAGGGTCCGGCGGTCCGCTGATGGTGACCCTATGCAAACGCACACCATCGACAACCACGAGCTCGACTGTGTAGTACTCCGTCGACTCGATGACGGTACCCTTCTGGTCTCCAGCCAGGTTCACGGGTAGCAGCATCAATGCGAGAGCTAATAGGATCGGGAGCAACGCGACGCGTGATTTCCAGCCGATGCGCTTCATCGCGATTTGCCCTCCGTCCGATCCCGAGCTTCTCTGCACCCTCCGGCGTTTCATCCACTACCGCGCACCTCAGCGTGTTGCCTGTAGTTCGTAGTGCGTGGACCACCGCCACAAGATCCTTGTGGTTTTTGGCCTCACCCGCTCACTCATTGCCGACTACTCACCAGCCATCTTGCCCAGCTACGGGATGATCAACCCTGCGGACTTCGCTGCATGCGACAGATCCTCGTCGAATGAGAGGAACGAGACTTCGGCACTGATACCGTCTTTCAGGATGAGGGCCGAGGCGAGTTGCAGGGCGTCGTAGGCCCGGAGTGCATGCTCCTCCGCGAGATCTCCCGCTCGACGAACCAGTTCGGCTGTAACTTCGAGGACGAGGAATCTCTTCCAGTCTTCCTTCAGCCCGGTCACGGCGTGACCGAGATCTTGCTTTTCGATCCGCGACTCCCTCTGCGCTCGAGCGAGCGCAGCGCGAGCCTCTACGTACGAGACGCGAGACGCCGCAACGACGCTGGCGAGTTTGACAGCGTCCCGGACGGTGTCCGTCCCGTCTTCCGACACGTAGAGCTTGATCAGCGCGCTCGTGTCGAGGTAGAGGATCATCGTCGGTCTTCAATGATCGTTCGCGCCAACGAGCTGCCCTTGACCGTAATGGGACGACGCGCGCCTCTCGGCTTCTCTCCCGACCACGAGACCAATCCCTCATCGACCATGGCCTGCAAACCGTACTCCTGTTCCACGGGGCTCGGGGGGATGAGCAAGGCGATGGGCTCTCCTCGTTGCGTCACAACGAGCCGTTCGCCGTCCGCCACTCGACGAAGATACTTGCTGAGTCGATCCCGAAGCTCGCGTACCCCTACGGTCGTCATTCTTTCCTCCTTTGTTTGTCGCCACATTGTGCCTTTAATGTGTACACATGTCAATCGAGGCAGGCCGGGGATGAGAATCGAGTAATGCGTGATCAGTCATGCGTGATGGACAGCCAGTGATCAGTAACCAGTGACCAGTGATGAGTAACGAGTGATGAGTGATGCGTGAAGGGTAACGCAATCATCCCGCCTCCTTCTTGAGGTGCCGGATCAGGATTCGCTCGCGATCCAGTTCACCCACTGGCGACGGCCTCCAGGTAGTCCTCGTGGATGTGTCGGAAGTCCTCGAATTCCCGCACTGTCTTGAACGCAACCTCGTACAGTGCACTCTCATCGCGGCAGTACAGGACGCATCCGTCCCTCAGCACGCGACTGCGAAGATGAAGGGGCAGTTGCTGGAAGATGTGGATGTCGAGACCGAAGCGAGAGAGGTACGTCAGCCGCTTTCGGGAGCAGAGGGGAGTCCCCGCACAATCCTCCTGAAGGACGAGGCAGACGTCGACGTCCGATCGAGCGTGGGCGTCACCACGAGCCTCGCTGCCGAACAGAAGAACGGCGAGAACATCGCCATCGCCCTGCACTGAGGCGACCAGCCGCTCCATGATGATGTCTTTCCGAACTGCCACCTCTTACTCCTTTTCGCGAACGCAATGGACGGTCGTGATCATCCATTGTAGCACGCAGCCGGGGCGGGGAGCGGAGGGCGCGGTTCGTGGCACCCGTTTCGAAGCCTCTGATTCGCCGGTGGAGGGTGGCGAGACGGTCCGGAAGGCCGTCTCGCGCCGGCCCTCTCTTGCAGTATGACGTGCCACCAGGGCATGGATGGAGAGGCGTGACTTGCAGAACCAGTGTTGCTGAATCCTCACAAACTGGCCTGGAACCCTCCGAGGTATGTGCTCCCCAGGGTCGACGGGATGAGAGCGAGGTCGATGCTGAGAGGCCCGACAACGATCCCCAAGCCGACGGTCGGCCTGAACCGAGCGCCCGGGTCCAGCACGTCGTACCGCTGGATGCCGGCGCGAACGGAGATCCCCGCCCACTGGAAGGCCGTTCCAAGCGAGAGGTTGACCTCACCGGCTTCCTCCCAGTACTTCGACTCCCCGTCCGCAGGCGGACGGCGCGTGGAGAACTCGGCGTCCAACTCGACCGTCCAGTCACCTCTGCTGATGGGAGCCGACAGGGCGATCCCAAGACGGTTGACCCATGCGACTCGGTCAACGACCAGCGTCTCCAGCGAGTTCCACCGGATCGACGTCCATCCGACATCGCGCGAGACGACCGCCATTGTCAGGCGCAGTCCGCTCAGCCCGATCGTGTATCGAGCCCCGACATCGAAGCCTAGGCCCGAGCCATTGTCCCCAGGAATCCCGAATTGGTAACTCTTGACAGCGATGCCAACCGCGAGCCGATCGAGGCGAAGTCCACCGGCTACGTGGTAGACGTCGTACAGATCCGATGTCACCACGACCGCTCCAGCGAACCAGTTATCAATCGCGTGCCACCCACCGATGGTGTTGAAGGTGAACAACCCCGCGTTCCGCTGCTCCAGCCCCCCGCCGACGACCGTGCCCGGCGATTGGACGGTCGGCGCGGGGTTCCAGAACGGTGCCGTGAAGTCGTCCGCGAGAGCGACCTGCGCGCTCCCCATGCCACGACCGCGAGCACCGAGCCCGTCGCGCAGGAAGTGAGCCGCGTCGCCAGCAGCTGACTCGGCAGAGCCGCTTGCCGGCAGGGCAAAGAGAGCGAGCAGCCACAACAGCATACTCAGGCGACCAACCACCGACAGGCGACTCGAGCGCATTCGTGAAACCTCCGATTCGCTGTTGCGGCCCAGAAAGCCGAACTGACAGTAGCCGATGCCGACGTCGACGGCAACTGCATCTCGAGACGTACTCCACAACAAAGCGAAGGGGCTGGGTAGCCAGGCGAGTCGTCCTTCCCTACGACGGGGGCCGCCACAACTCACCCTTGACACTGGAGATCCATACGGAGCGGACTCTCAATGCGATACCGGAATCCCCCCCTCGGGTCAGGCTGCAATGGCCGACGAATCCTTACGTGAAGGTCTTGAGAAGGGTCCATGCGCCCAACACGCAGGTCAAGCTTGCAATAACGATCCGAAGGTCGATCCGACGGGCGATCGCACGCGTGGTCCACGCCGCTACCGGCGCGGCCACCAGCGCTCCAGCGACAATCGGCAGGCAGGTTCGCCAGTTCTCGTGGAACCACCCTGTGCCTCCGTTGAACGCGAGATACAGGGAGAACCCCACTGCGCAGATAAGTCCCTCCGCGATAGATGTGGCGCCGATCGCACCTCTCGTGTGATGCCCGGACAGGATCTGCCCAGAGACAACCAGAGGCCCGTATCCACCACCGGAGATGCCCTTGTTGAAGGCGGAGACGACCCCCAACGCGAAGATGCGCGGCCACGAGAACCGCAACTGGACCTTGCGGAACACGAAAACGAGGATCCCCATGGCAAGGACCATGGCGCCGATGTATCCCTTCAGGACCGAGGTGGATATGTTGACTGCAACGAACACCGCCACGACGGCTCCGACAATCCCTGTGGAAGTCAGCACAAGCACGATGCTGCGATCACGGCTGCCACGTTGCAGTGAGATGTTGCCCAGTTTGTGGTGGAACGCGCCCGCTGTCAGCCCGCTGAGGAACTCAGAGAAGAGGACGGTGGCAACCACCACCATCGGTGGGTAGCCGAGGAGCAACAGAACCGGAGTCAGAGTCGTCCCGTACCCCATTCCCAAGGCCGAATCTACATACTCGCACAAGAACGCCATGACCAGCAGGACCCCTGCCATGAAGCACCTCGCACTCCACTTGGGCTATATTTAGAGTACACGACTCCGGCAGGCTCGTCAATCCTCGGCTGTTCGTGCACGCCGTCCTACGTCGTGCGAGCCATTACCCCCTCTGCTTAGGTGGCGACGACGCCTGACGATCGCTATACTCCATTCAGAGTACAGGAGGGACGTATGCCCGACCGTGTGACTCTCAAGATTCCGAGACCGCTCTACGAAAGGCTTCAGCGCGTCATTCGAGACACGGGCTACCGAAGCGTCAACGAGCTTGTGGTCCACGTGCTCAGGGATCTCGTCGCCCATCACGCGTCGAGCAGCTCGACAGTACTCTCAGCGGAAGAGGTCGATCTCATTCGGCAACGTCTTCGTAACCTCGGCTATCTGGATTAGTTGAAACGACAGGAGGCTGTTTCACGTGAAAGCGCAAAGGGAAGGGTTCGTCCTTTGGTTCACCGGACTGTCGGCATCGGGGAAGACGACGCTTGCTAAGGCGGTAGAGAAGGAACTGATCGCGCGAGGAATCTACAACGTCCAGAGGCTCGACGGAGACATCGTCCGTCAGGATCTGACCCGAGATCTTGGATTCTCCAAAGAGGACCGGGACGAGAACATTCGCCGGATCACATTCGTCGCCGAGCTCCTTTCCACAAACGGGGTCGCCGCGATGTGCTCGTTCATCTCGCCCTATCGAAATGCGCGCGCCAACGCACGTGCACGGTGCCGCAACTTCATCGAGATCTACGTGGAGTGCCCGATGGAGACGTTGGTTGAGCGAGATCCCAAAGGCCTGTACAAGAAGGCCCTGGCGGGAGAGATCAAGGGATTCACCGGGGTTGACGATCCCTACGAAGCTCCAGAGTCGCCCGAGATCACCGTTCACACGGGCGCCGAGACGGTCGAAGAGTCGACCCAGAAGATCCTCAGATTCCTCGAGGAGACCGAGCTTGTCACCGTCTCCGGGATCCGGAGCGCTCAGGCGGCAGCCCCGACGGACCTCGTCAGTCGGATCGCCGAGCACCCCGAGAATCTTCCCGCTCCTAGCGGACCGGCCGTCGTCCTCTCGGACGCGCTCCTCTGCGAACTGGACGCGATCGGCTGTGGGCTTTACAGCCCCTTGACGGGCTTCATGATCGAGACGGAGTACGCACGTGTTGTCGACGCCATGCGCCTCCCCGATGGAACCGTCTGGGCAATCCCCGTCGTGCTTCCTGTGCCGGTCGAGTCTCTCGAGACGATCGAGCATGGCATGGTCCTCCCTCTGCGCGGCAAAGATGGCGAAACCTATGGACTCCTCGAGGTCAAGGACGCCTTCCTCCGCGACCTGAAGAGGGAAGCCGAAGCCGTTTACGGAACGACGGACAGCGAGCATCCGGGGGTCGCTCGCGTCCTTACCGAGTCCAAAGCTGCAGTCGGGGGAGACGTCCATCTCTTGAAGCGAGCACCGATCACGTCGCATCCGAAGCACCTCGACCCGGCGGAAACGCGGAAGGCGTTCGCTGAGAAGGGATGGGAAACCGTCGTCGCGTTCCAGACGAGGAACCCGATCCATCGTGCCCACGAGTACTTGCAGAAGTGCGCCCTCGAGTCCGTCGACGGACTGTTCATCAACCCGCTGATCGGCGACACGAAGGAGGGCGACATCCCGGCTAACGTACGAATGGAGTGTTACCAAGCACTCCTCAACGAGTATTATCCGAAGAATCGCGTCCTCCTCGGGACGTTCCCGATCCCGATGCGCTACGCCGGACCGCGCGAGGCGATCCATCACGCGATCTGCCGGAGAAACTACGGATGCACGCACATCATCATCGGCCGCGATCACGCAGGCGTTGGCAACTACTACGGCACGTACGATGCACAGCGGATCTTCGATCGCTTCAACCCGCGGGAGCTTGGGATCGAACCCCTCAAGTTCGAGCACGCGTTCTACTGCACGCGCTGCGGACAGATGGTCAGCAAGAAAACCTGCCCACATGACAAGGAGCACCACGTCTTCCTCTCGGGGACGAAGGTCCGGGCTCTGCTGCAGGAGGGGAAGGATCTGCCGGTCGAGTTCACCCGCCCCGAGGTGGCGGAGATCCTCCGGAAGAGCGTGGCCGGATGAAACGTCTGGCGCTGATCGGTCTGGACTGCGCCGACCCCACGTTGCTCCAAGAGCTCCTGGCCGAACTTCCGACGTTGCGGGAACTGGTCGAAAGCGGGAGCTTCAACCAACTTCGTTCGGTCGATCCTCCGATCACCATCCCGGCATGGATGTGCATGATGACCGGAAAGGATCCCGGGCAGCTCGGCGTCTACGGGTTTCGCAACCGTCTTGACCACTCGTACGAGAGCCTGCAAATCGTCACCTCCACGGCGTTTTCGGACGCGAACCCGATTTGGGATACCCTCAGCCACCACGGACGTCGCTCGATCTTGCTCGGCATTCCAGGGACGTACCCGCCGAGGCCAGTCGCTGGTCACATGGTGACCGGTCTTCTCACGCCGGGGCCCGGCACGGTATTCACATATCCGCCAACTCTCAAGGAAAGCATACGACGATGGGTCGGCGATTTCGTCTTCGACGTCTCCGCCATCGCGACTGAGGACGAATCGAAACTGATCGACAGGATCCACGGAATGACCGCTCAACGGTTCGAGGTGGCCCGCCGTCTTGCCAGTCACAACGACTGGGATTTCTTCGCGATGGTCGAAATGGGCCCCGATCGGATGCATCACGCGTTCTGGGTGCACCACGATCCGCTACATCCCCTTCACGACCCCCAGAGCCCGTACTGTGACGCCATTCGAGACTACTACCGATTCTTGGACGGAGAGATCGCCTCCCTCGTCGAGGTTCTCGCAGACGACGTGCGCATCTGTATCGCTTCCGATCACGGGGTCCAGCGACTGGAAGGGGGAATCGCAATCAATGAGTGGCTGATCCGAGAGGGACATCTGGTCCTCAAGAAGTACCCTGCGGAGCCAACGCGAATCGAAGATCTCATCGAGCGAGGTCTTGTTGAGTGGGACAAGACGGCGGCCTGGGGAGCTGGTGGGTACTACGGGCGCATCTTCTTCAACGTAGCGGGGCGTGAGTCCCGTGGAGTGGTTCCCCCAGCTCGGTACCCCGTGCTTCAGGACGAGATCGCCGCCGGAATCGAGGCGATCCCAGATGAAGACGGAGAGTCTTTCGGGAACCGGGTCTTGCGTCCCTCAACCACATACCGGGCGGTCCACGGCATAGCCCCCGATCTTCTTGCTTATTTCGGGGGACTCAGCCACAGATCGATTGGGACTGTGGGCTGGAACCGTGTTCACCTGCGGGGAGAGAACGCAGGTCCCGGTACTGCGAATCACGCTCCGGAAGGGATCTTCCTCTCATCGCAACCGACTGGACGTGACAATCCCCACTCCATCTTGCAAGTCTACGACTTCATCCTTAGGCAGTTCGGGATTTCGGAGAGATAGCTTGCACGTGCAATTTCGCTCTCTTCGAACGGCAGCGAGAGGTTCGTCTTGAATCTGAAAGCTGAAAGAAGGTAATGAATTTGACGCATCCGGCTCCAGCGTCTATAACGTCACACTAGAGGTGAGGAATGGACGATCGAGAAGTCGAACTCATCGACTACTTGCGGGCCCTGTGGCGACAGAAGTGGGTTATATTGGTCACGGTCGCTGCCGCGGTCGCAGCAGCATGGGGAGCGAGTCGAGCGATCACGCCGACCTACCGAACGGAAACGAGCCTCCTGTTGCTGCCCCCGCTTTCGAGTCAGCTGGACGCTGAGGCCGTCGGAAGCAGACTGGCACCGGAGGCCTACGAGGAACTCGCTGTCTCAACGAGTTTACTCCAGATCGTTATGGAGAAGGCCGGGCTGCCTGAATCCGAGAGCATCGAGGGTCTGAAGGACCGGTTCTCCGTGTCCGTCAAGCGGCTCAGCTCCGAAGGGGAGCTGCTGTTGAGCGCAACAGTCCGGGGATCGGATCCCGATCGGCTCCCCGACATCGCCAAGGCATGGACAGCGGCCTTTGCCGACACCTACGGAGAGCTGTTTCAGGATCGAAACGCGAGATCGTACGACTACATCAGCGAGAACTACGCCGAGACGGAGGCCGAGCTCGATGCCTTGATCGAAGAGCGCACGGCTTACCTCGACGATCACCCGCTCGTGGTCCTGAAGGCCGACGCAGAGGCCCTTGAAACAACTCTCACGTCCAACAGCACGGAGATCTTGAACGCGAAGCAGGAGCTCGAGACCGCGAAGACCTACTTAGCAGCTCGGGAAGGGAGCCGTGCTTCGCAGCTACCCACATACGTCCTTACCAGTGACGTGGATCCGACCACACTGGCCGGCGCGCTCGCGTACGGCCTCTCGGCCAGCGAGTACGAAGCGCTCGCCGAGGCCCGAATCAAGGACCTCGAGCAGACGACGGTCGCCATCACCGAGGAGCTCGCCGCGAAGCAGCGGGAAATCAACGCGGCGGAAGCGACCCTAGCCGAGCTGGATCGGAAGATCGGCCTGCTGGAGCAAGCCTCCGCAAGTCTGGCTGCCAAACTCCAGGACGCGAAGATCGCCCTGGCTGAGACGCCGGAGCCGATTCGCGTCATCGACGAGCCGCTCGTCCCTCGCTCTCCAATCGCGCCGAGGAAGACTACGAACATCGCCGTCGCAGGATTCCTCGGACTGATGGTCGGGACGCTCCTCGCGTTCTTCGTCGACTACCTTGCGCGAGTCCACGAACAGGAGGACACTCTCCAGCCAGCGGAGGGCCGTGGTTCAGAGCAGCTTGGAAGCGAACAAGCCGACGAGGTAGCCGAGACCGGCAGCACAGAGGATAGGAAGAACTCGCCACCGCAGGAGGCGCATAAGAAACATTATAGCGGCCAGCCATGAGCCATTCATGGATGCGCCGTGTGCGTTCTCCCAGGATTTGGCAGAGGGAGTTACAAGCCTCTGGCTGCGAATACCCCGATGAGATAGCCGAGGGCGCTGGCCACTAACAACGGATAGACTCGATAGCTCATCCAGCGTGCCATAGTGCCCACAGGGTTCCCTGTACCGCTCATCGACGCAACGCCAAGCGTGATGCACATAACAGACTTGTGGCCTCTTCCGAACGGACGCGTGGCTTGTTTCGTGGAAATGAGGCGACGATTGAGGAGCCACAGATCCTGTAGCTCGCACCTTGTACGCAACGTCAGAGAATGTGGAAGGCAAGCTCCGCCCAGCGTCGGGCACAAGGCTCGCCGCTACAGTACAGACGTCCCTCGCTCGTAGACCCAGACGGTTTCGTGAGCTAGTACCTCGGAGAATCGCCCGGAGCGCAGGCGAGCAAACTCGTCCTCTGTGTACACGAGAAGATCGACAGGGACGGGAAGCGATGTTGTTTCCCACCCTCGCCTGCGGTGTTCAAACCGAGGAACCGCCGACGCAACGACAGCGATGACATCCAAATCGCTGCCCACGCTCGCATCGCCCCGCGCGTACGAGCCAAAGTAGCCGATCCGAAGGACCTCGGGCTTGGAGGCGGCCATCCGGCCGGCCCAGTCGCGTACCGCAGTGTCTACTTCACTCGCCTTCGGCCACGTGAGCACGGGCGAGTTCAAGGATCTCACCGGCATAGCGAATCGCCTCCTCGCTTTGGAGACCCCCGTAATGCTCAAACGGCGCCCCTTCGACGTGCCCATTCGGGTACCGCGATGCCACGTAGTACGAGTCCAGAACGTGCGCCTTGTCGACCAAGCTCGCGTCCGCTTGGACCTCCACCGGCAGCTCCTTGAGCAGCTTGGCAACAACATGTCCCCACGCCTCTTGTCCCAAGGAGAGATGGAGTGCCTTGAGCGCCTTCTCGGCGGCCTGGTGGCTCGCGAAACACGCCCACTCGTGGCGGCTCGACGCTTGCGATTCACGGGCTTGGTCAAGGTCGCGCTCCGCCTGAGCAAACCAATCCTGCGAACGGTTCGCCATTCGGATCACCACAGGGATTATAGCGTAGAAGGATCGACGTTTTTTTCGATGATGGTGGTGTAGCGGTCGCACCCCGCGCGCGATGCTTCCCGCCTCGCGCGGCGGGCGGCACTGCCGCCCGCCGCCGATGGTCTTCTCTGGGCTCTCGCTCTCTTGCTGCGCCTACTCCGTGACCTCGATCTGGAAGTGTCGCGATCGCCCGTCGCTGGTTCCAAGGTAGACGTCGTACACCCCGGGCTCCAGTCCGGCCGTGTCGTACCCGTACACGTACGCACCCAGATCTCCGTCGAACGTCATCATCCCCGCAGCGGCGATCGTGGGCGTCCCGTCGGGCGCCGTTCCACAGATCGTGAACGTCACAATCGCATCATCCACGATCTCGCCGGTAATCGGGTCCAGCAACTCCAACTGCAGCGGGACCAACTCACTGGCCACGAACGCCGGCAGACCGCTGTCACCGATCGTGCCGCCGCCACCGCCGGCGAGGTAGCCGCCGCCACCGCCAGCGACTTCGCCGAAGCCAACCAGCAGCCTGACGAACTCCTCGTAGTCGCCGCCCGACATCGACGCCGCCCGCTGGACGGCGACCTGGCCGTATTCCTCAAACAGCTCTTCCAGCTCCTCCTCCGTCAACCCTGCGAGCACATCCCTCATCTCCACGACGTTCAGCGCCCGCAGGAGGTTCATGCCTCCAAGGAGTAGATGTGAAAGACCGATCGCATCGAGTGGCGCGAGGTTGTGGTCGTCCATGTACCCGATGATCGTGTCCGAACTCTGCGGCAGGATCGGGTGGATCGCGACGAGTCCGACCGTCTCCGGACCGTCCTCCTCCCAGAAGTTGAACGTCGCGTCGAGCGTGTTGTCTCCATCGTTGGTGACGACGCCGAGAATGTCGTTCCAGTTGATGTGGACCGTCGACGCGTCGATCCCGGCGCCGACCGTGATCGGCCCGGTGATCGTGAACCCCTGCCGAAGCTTTCCGAGCAGGACGTTCGCCGCGTTGATCAAGACCGCACTGTCCAGCGTCGTGTGCGCCGCCGAGCCGATTTCGCTGATCATGTTGACCCCGTCGGTGATCGGCTCACTCGCGTCGTACGTGCCGTGGCGGACCTCGATCGTGTCGGTCCCCAGGAGGGTGTTGGCCGCGTCGATCGCGGCGTTTAGGTAGCCTGCGGCCGGAGCCGGGCCGACGTCATCGACGATGAACAGCAGCGGCGAGACGAGCTGCACGCCGGCCGTTCCCGCGTCGCCGTCCGGGTCGACCCCCAGCCAAGGGCTGAAGATCGTCTCTCCGTAGATGATGTCACCGCTTCCCTCGTATTCCGGGACATCATCGAGATCGAGATCGACCCAGGGTCCGTCGGCCGCGCCCCACCAGTTGAGCGTCATATCCGTCAACTGCGGGCCGTAGGCGGCATCCGTGTTCCAAACCCCGTAGACGTTCCCGTAGATGCTGTTGTAGTGAGCCTCGGCATTGGGGGTTCCGATGAGAATCAGGCCGTACTCCCCGCCGATGAGGTTGTTCAATGAAACCGTCAGCGCGCCCGAGGCGTCGTAGACGTAGAGCGGGACTTGCGAGTCCACAACATCGTTGCCCAATACCGACACATTTGCGTCTGTGTATTGGATGAGGATCCCAGACGCGGCCCAATACGGTCCGGTGTACCAAATGCCGGCCACGCTGTTCCCGGAGATCACACCGCCGGCTCCAGACCCGACCTGAATGCCGTTTTGCGCGATCGTGCCCGTACCGCCTTCGCCGACAACGATGTTGCCGCTGACGTCAACGACCAGCCCTTCTCCCAATAGGGCCATCCCGTTCTTCTGAAAGTCGTAGATAAGCGAGTCAGACACTTGCAGCGTCCGGGGGGAGCCATCCTCGTTGTAGGCGTAGATGGCGACGCCGTGCTGCGAACCGCTGAACGGCGTGTTCTTGATGCCCCGGATCTCGACATCTTCCACCACACCGCCAGCGTTGTGGAAACCGATGCCGATGAACCGGTAGTTGGCGTTCCCTTTGCCCAGCCCGTCGACCACGAGATCTCGAATGGCGACGTCATCCGCATCATGCACGTAGATGATCGGGTAGTTCTTCTTGGTACTGGCCATGAAGAACTCGGTAAGCGTATCGGGGGACTCGATGATCGTGCTCAGTCCGCTGCCCAACACCTCGAGATCCTTGCCGATCACCACTTGCTCTTGGTACGCACCGATATCGACGTAGATGTCTCCACCCTCCACGACGGCATCGACGCCCAGCGCGAACGTGGCGTAGGGGTCATTCATGTTCCCCTTGGCCTCGTGAACGGACGTGGAACCCGTGGGATTCAAAAACACATGGCTGCGGTTGCCAACGGCATGTCCCCCGGCGGCGTCGCGGCGATCGACCACATAGGCGTCGTTGTTCACAATCGACAGCTCGAGAACGCTCTCGATGTAGTCGGGATCGTAGTTCGCGGAGTTCCAGACGATGTCCCACTCGTTGTGCACGGTCCCCCACGAGTTGTCGGTGACGGTGCGATTGTCCGCGTCCGCTTGGTTGGACGTGTAGTTCATCACTCCGCCCTTGGTGTTGTAGACTGTGTTGCCCGTGATGGTAGCTGTGTTGCCGTACCGAACCACGATACCGTTCCGCGTGTTGTACACGGTATTGTCGTTGATCGTAATCCCACCGGAACATGCGCTCGAATCGACGGTGATCGCGCGTGCGCCCCAGGTGCTCATCGCGCCGCCTTGATCGGGGACATGCAGTGCGTTGTTCAGAATCTGCACGTTCGACAAGCCGGTCCCGACGACCCGGATCAGACTGTCCGCAGTTTCCGGCTTCGCATATCCATCCTCGAGGACATGCGTCCAAGTGATGTCGAGGTCTCGAATCGTGACATCGCTCGCTGAGACTTCAAAGACCGAGAGCGCTCCGACATCCGCCCCCCGGACCGATGCACCACTTCCGGCGAGCGTGAGCGCCTTATTGACCACCAGCGTCGTGTCGATTTCGTAGACCCCGGCGTTGAGAAGCACGGTATCCCCCGCCGACGCACCGTCGATCGCCGCCTGGATGTCGTCTCCGGGGTTGACGAGAACCGTCTTCCCCCCGGCGACCACGCCGATCGCAATGATGAACAGCCCGAACCACAGACAGCCTTTCCGACCCATGCTCTCCTCCTTGCCCCCTCCTCCGTCTCGTCGTTGCTCAACTCAGCCGCTTGGCGGTCTTATTCACGACCGACTTCGCTTGCGTCTGGATGTCGACGGCATGACGAATCGTCTCCTCGTCGACCGCTCCGACGCGCTTTGACACCTTTCCGAATGACAGGTCGCCGTTCGCCTGCGCGACTTGTCCTGTAAGTGAGCTACACGTTGGTCGCACCGCTCGCGAACCGATTTGGGTATCCCGTGTGACGCCCCGAACCGATAACGCCACCGAAAGCGCCTCGAATCGCTGAGGCGTCGGCTTCGTGGGGACTCTTCCGGCCGCGGTCATTGTCGCTCCTGGCTGGTGCGACCTGGTCCCGTTCCACGGGCTTCCGCGACATCGGTGACCGCTATACGGCTAAAGCACCACTTCCCGAGGCAGAATCTGGACGAGGGGTACGAGAACTTGAGCGTGCTTACATCCGCGGGAACGGGTCGATAGACGCTCATATCGAGTACCCCTTACTTCACGTCCGCTTTCCTGACGGACCAAGGTAGACAGGACAAAGGAACCCCATCGGATGCCATCCGCTCGTTAGAAGGTGGGTCGCTGCTTACCTTTTCGAGCCGCCAGAGCCATTCCTCCTCGCCTCGTGTTCCGGCAGCCCGACTGACCTGAGAGCAGGCCTCGCAGCTTTGTGCCCCTCCCTCTCGGGAGGTTTACCTTTTTCGGAGTTACGCGTCCGTCGGTTGCATGGGCAACCACCGGGATTTGACAAAACCAGTCTACCTCAGCCAGCGGGGCTGTGTCAAGAGCTGTTCAAAGTCGTTGAAATGGACGGTATCGTCCACTTCCCGACGATTCCTCAGACACCAACGACGAGCTAGAGGTAGACCACGACCTCTTCGCGAAGCTCGACGCCGAAGGCATTGAGGACGCGCTCCTTCATCCGGTCGATCAACATGAGGACGTCCATCGCGTTCTCCACCCCTTCATTGACGATGACGTTGGCGTGACGGGCCGACACCACCGCCCGACCGACCCGCAGCCCCTTGCACCCCGCCCGTTCCAGCAGCTCCCCGGCCGGCGGCCCGGTGTCGGGGTTTCGGAAGATGCAACCGGCCGATGCACCGACGGGAAGCCTGCGCAGCCGCTTCTCGATCGACGATCGCGCCCGGTCGAGGCAGGCCCGCGGATCGTCTCTTTGCAGCTCGAACGTCGCTTCGACGACGATCCCGGGAAGGCCGCCCCTGAGGAGAGCGCTCGTGCGATACCCCAGTCCGAGCGAGTCGGCCGGTATCGTGACGACCCCCTCATCGGTCAGGACGTCCGCCGACACCAGAACCGCGGCGACGTCGCCGCCGTCCGCACCGGCGTTCATCGCGACGGCTCCACCGATGGTGCCCGGAATCCCGCACGCCCACTCGATCCCGGAGAGCCCCAGCTTTGTCGTCTGCCAAGCCACATCGGCCAAGCGTTCGCCGGCCGCGGCCCAAAGGGACACGCCCTCGACCCGTCGACCGCGCAGTCCGCTCGTGTGAACGACGAGCCCCGAGAAGCCCGAATCGGGGAAGATGACGTTGCTCCCGCGGCCCAGGACGACGTACGAGAGACGACGATCCCGCGCCCAGCGCAGGGTGACACGAAGCTCGTCGACGCTCGTGGGCCGAGCGTAGAACCGCGCCGGGCCGCCGATGCGGATCGACGTGTGCTCCCAGAGCGGTACGTCCCGCTCGAGGAGCGTTTCGATCTCGAACGGGAACTCCCGGCCGTTCGCGGCTCGATCCGTCCCTTGCATCACGCGGCGAGCGCTCCTCCGTTGGCGGAGCCGCGGGCTACCCCGAACACCCGCAGTCGTTCTCCTCCACCACGTCGATCGTCAGGGTGGTCGAGGCCTGCGCCCCGCGGCTGTCGGTCACCGTGAGGCCGATCGGGTAGGCCCCGACTGACGGAAACGTGTGCCAGATCGAGCACGAGATCGTCGTCTCCGGCTCCCGCCCGGGGAACGTCCATTCATACAAGAGGATCTCTCCGTCGTGATCGATCGAAGTGTGGCCGAAGAAGGCCGTCTCTACCCGTTCGAGAACCCGACCCGGCGGCCGGATCACCGCGATCGGGGGCACGTTCGGAGGGAGTTCGACGACGGTGTCGTAGGAGACGTACCGCTCGTCGAATCGAAGCCCCGCACCGTCGGTCACAGGAATCACGCCGAGCCTCGATTGGCGGCGCGATGGATTCGGAAGCGGCTCGACCGGGACCCAGGCGGTCGCCCCGGGCAGATCGAGGCCGACGAGGACCCAAACGACGCCTCCCGGCGTGCCGTCGTCGCGTCGGACGATCGAAGTCCGATAGCCGAGGCGCTCCAGCGTGCCGGCGGTGTAGGCGGCGAAGTCGAGTCCGTCCCAGCCGCCCTGCCCCAGCGACCGCTGCGACGCGTAGTCCGGGTTGCCGAGCGCCCGCTCGAGCCCACGAATCGCCTCGTCCAACGCCGAGCGCTGCGCCGCAGAGTACCCCGCCTCGGCGGGTTGGATAACCTGGGGCTGCTCCGCCCTCCCGAGTAGCGAACCGCAGAGGACCGCGCACAGGCAGATCACCAACCATCGCCTCATCCACGCCACCTCCGTTTCACACGATTCTACCCGATCCGTGCGATAGCGGCGCGACTTGCCTGCGAGGTCGATCCCCCCACCTTCCCTGACGAAGCCGAGGTGGAAGGCGCTCCCTCTCCCACGGTGGGGAGAGGGTGAGAAGCGTGAGGCCTCGATCCCTCTTTCCCTCCCCCTTGATGGGGGAGGGCAGGTGAGGGTGACAAGCGCCGAGAGTGCCTGCCCCCTCACCCCAACCCTCTCCCACGGTGGGGAGAGGGTGAGAAGCGTGAGGCCTCGATCCTTCTTTCCCTCCCCCTTGATGGGGGAGGACAGGTGGGGGTGAAAACAAAAGCGTCGCACCCAAGGTGCGACGACTACTCAGGACATCGACGCTACAGCCAAAAAGAGACAGGGCCCCGGCGAACCGGGGCCCTGTGACTCACCTAGAGATGCCGACCTACCACTCCACGAGGAAGCCGAAGGTCAGGTTGTTGACCTCACCGGCCTCGAGGTCGGTCTCGAGTCCCAGGCTGAACGTGAACTGCGTCGCAACCTGGATCTCCATGTTCGCGACCACGTACGCCACGTCGAACAGCTCGTCTGCGCCGGCCGCGTCATCCCCGGCGTCCGCGTCGTCCTCGTCGAAGAAGACGGTCACGTCGAAGCTGAACGGCCCGCAGCATCCGTCGTCGGTCGTCGCGATCTGGTACGCCTCCCAGTACTCCTCGTATCCGTACAGGATCCCGGGAGAGCCGGACGCCTGGACTCCCGATGAGGACCGGATGCTCGCTGTTTCACAGCGTAGAGAAGGGGAGAGACCTAAGTCCCTCCCCATGTCTTTACCCCCGGGAAGACTCGAACTTCCGACCTACGGTTTAGGAAACCGTTGCTCTGTCCTGCTGAGCTACGGGGGCGTCTAGAACTCCTCGAGCATTAAGTATAACTGCTTCGCCGCCGCTTGTTCGGCGTCCTTCTTGCTCCGGCCGCGGCCGACGCCTCGATGGCCAGCCACGGCGACGCTGACGGTGAACTCCTTGCGGTGCTCCTTGCCCTTCGACTGGACGATCGCGTAGTTCGGCCGGCAGTCGAACAGGCGCTGGGCGGTCTCCTGGAGGAGGCTCTTGTAGTCGCCGGTGGTCGACTGCTCCACGAGGAACCGCTCGATGTCGTCCTTCAGGCAGCGGACGACGAACTTCGCGGCGAACGCGTATCCCCGTTCCAGGTAGAGGACGGCGACCAGCGCCTCGAACGCGTTCCCGCGGTTGTTCGGCCTCCGGCGGCCGCGGTTCGCCTCTTCCCCCTTTCCCAGACGAAGGTAGTCGGCCAACCCGAGCTCGTCCGCCTTCTCCGCCAGCAGCGGGCGACTGACCGCCACGGACTTCGCCTTTGTCAAGCGACCTTCGTCCGCGTTCGGATACTGGCGATACAGGTGACTGGTGACGGCCAAGTCGATGACCGCGTCGCCGAGGAACTCGAGGCGTTCGTTCGATCCGCGGGGATCTCCGACCTCGTTGACATACGAGCTATGCAGGAACGCGCGCTCGAGGACATCGGGAGCGATCCGAAGGCGGAGCTTCTTCGCCAGCTCTTCGATCGGTCTCTGCTTCATCGCGTGCCCATACCCCTATCGGACAGCTCGCGGACTGCCGAACCACCCCTCCACCGTCCCGAATGATACCCGAACGCCGCAGCGAGAACGAACCCGGGAATCGGACTCCTCAGGCCTGCCGTTCATCCGAAGAGCCTTCCGTGCGATCCCTCGCCTCGTCACTGAATGTGATGTAGATCACAATCCTCGTCTCGGGCTCCGGGTAGCATGAAGATCCTCGGAGGTGCCGCGATGGACGAAACGGTCGCCGCTCGGTTGTCCGCTCTTGACGAGGCCTTCGCGCGATTCAGGGCCTGCGCTGCCGCGCTGCCCAGCGGGCGATTCCTCGAACGAATAAACGGTTGGTCGCCACGGGACGTGACGGCCCACTTCATCGGGTGGAATCGATACACGGCCGATGGATGCCGCGAGATCCTGCGAGGCGTCTGTCCGTCCTACCTGGTGGACGAGCCGAACGACTTCAGCCACGTGAACAGGAAGTCCGTCGAGCGGTACACCTCTTCCGATCGAGACGCGCTTCTCGAGGAGCTCGATGCGTCCTTCGACGACTTGAAGACGTTTCTCCTTGCGCTCCCGGCCCCGCAATGGGACAGGGACTTCGGAGTCAGGTTCAAGGGCCACGTCATCACGGTGGAGAACAACGTCGAGGGCCTTCGAATGGACTACGACCGGCATCGTGAGACCATCGAAGCGTGGGGGAAAGAGGCGGGCCGCTGACTCCATCGGCGAGGCCTCGATCGGGAGCGGAGCGCCCCCTGAGCCCAGGCTGTTAGGGCGGGAGGATTGGCCGCTGAAGCGTATGGGTGGTGCTTCAGCGGCTTGGGAGTTTGCTACCGCAAACTCCTGTCTCGACGTTCGCTTCGCTCACTCACGGAGGTTCTCGCCCCGCCGCTGCAAACAAGAGCCCGAGGGGCACTCTCAGCCCCTCGGGCTCCTGTTAGGGCGGGAGGATTGGCCGCTGAAGCGGTCGAGTGGCACTTCAGCGGCTTGGGAGTTTGCTACCGCAAACTCCTGTCTCGACGTTCGCTTCGCTCACTCACGGAGGTTCTCACCCCGCCGCGGCAAACAGGAGCCCGAGGGGCACTCTCAGCCCCTCGGGCTCCTGTTAGGGCGGGAGGATTCGAACCTCCGATCACGGCTCCAAAGGCCGCTGCCTTACCGCTTGGCTACGCCCTAGAACGTCGCGTCCTCGGTCGGGACGTCGGCGGCCAGAACCTGGCTGAGTTCCCCGACGACCTCCCGATACTTCTCGAGGACCGTGTCTTCCATCTCGAGGCGGAACGCGTTGTCGATCGGGTGGGCCGTGTCGCGGAACTCGCCGTTCTTCCCTTCCCGACTCGGCATCGCGACGAAGAGGCTCTCCTTGCCTTGGATGATCTTGACGCTGTGGACGATGAAGACGTCGTCGAAGATGACCGAGCAGAACGCCTTCAGGTTTCCTTCGTTCCGCATGGGACGAATCTCAACTTTGGTGATCTTCACCCTCGGAACCTCTCTCGAACCGTCGAGTCTCGGACTCCATCTTAGCGAAACGGGAAGGCCGTTTCAATTGCCCCTTTCCTCTGCAGCAAGCTCGAATTCGGTCACCCCGTCGCCGCCGAGATTCGGCGGCGCGAATCCGTGGCTCGAGACGAAGCTGCACGAACGCAGGTACGCGTCGATCGCGTCGCGAAGGGCGCCGGTTCCCTTTCCGTGCAAGATGCTCGCGCGTCGAACGTCGGTGCGGAGGAGCCGATCCATATACCCGTCGATCTCCCGCAACGCCTCGCTGACGGTCATCCCGCGAACGTTCAACTGCAGCGGAACCCGCTCCGGCCGTGGACGCCGGACACGGGACCTCGTCTTCGTCGGCGGCTCGTCTCCCGGGCCGCGACCCCGCGGCGGCGCGAGGTCTTCCGGACCGGTCGTCACGCGGACGCCGTCGAGATCGACGGTGACGCGCCCCTGCCCGCCGACCTGGACGATCCGGCCGTCGGCCGCGACGCTTCGCACGTAGACGAGCGCGCCGGGTTCGATCGCATCGGGCGGTAGCGTCTCCCCGCGGTCGAGCCGCCGCGCGTCCTCTTGCCGTTCCTTCGATTCCCCGCGGAGCGCGATGACGTCGCGGAGCCCTTCGCGCGCCTCGTCGTCCGTCGCACCGGCGTTCGCCGCCGCGAGGATCTCCTCCAGCCGGCGCTGCCCGTCGCGGAGGAACCGATCGAACCCCTTGAATCGCTCGGACAGGGCGACCTGCTTCTCCCGCTCGAACTCGGCGAGCTCCCGGTCGTACGTCTCCCGCAGCCGTTTCGCCTCGTCGCGGTCGCGCTCCGCCGCCTCGCGGTGGCGTCGCATCGCCTGCCGCTCCCGCTCCAACTCGTCGAGGACGTCGTCGGCGCGGATCTCGCCCTGCGACAGGAACGAGCGGGCCCGGTCGATCCGATCGTTCGGGAGGCCGAGCTGCTGCGCGATGACGAACGCGTTGCTCCGTCCGGGTATTCCCTCGATGACACGGAACGTCGGGGAGAGGGATTCGACGTCGAACTCCATCGACGCGGTCTTCACCTCGGGATGCCGAATGGCGAAGTACTTCAGCGGCGTCAGGTGCGTCGAGATCGCGACGACCGCCTCGCTCTCGAGCAGCGCCTCGATCACGGCGAGGCCGAGGGCGGCCCCCTCCTGCGGGTCGGTCCCCGCCCCGAGCTCGTCGAGGAGGACGATCGTCTCGGCGTCGGCCTCCTCGAGGAGGGAGACGATGTTTTGCATGTGGGCGGAGAACGTCGACAGGTTCTGCGAGATTGACTGCTCGTCGCCGATGTCGCTTCGGACCCTGGAGACGATCATGAGCTCGCTGTCCGGGGAGGCGGGGATCGGGATCGCCGACTGGGCCATCAACGTGAGGAGGCCGATCGTCTTCAGCGTCACCGTCTTTCCCCCGGTGTTCGGGCCGGTGATCACGACCATCCGGAAGTCCCGCCCGAGCGACAGCGAGATCGGAACGACCCGATCGATCGGGAGGAGCGGGTGGCGGGCGTTCCGAAGGACGACCCGCTTCCCGAACTGCGGGAACGCGCAGCGGTGGGCGATGGCGTACGACCCCCGGGCGAACAGGGAATCGACGTGCGAGAGGATCGCCCGATCCCTGAGGAACGAGGCCTCCGTCGCGACGAACGCATCGGTCAGCTCCCGCAGAATCCTCCGAACCTCGGCGCGGATCTCCTCGGCGAGCTCCGAGACCGCGTTGTTCTCCGAGACGAGGCTCGTCGGCTCGGCGTAGAGCGTCTGGCCGGTTCCCGAACGGTCGTGGACGACGAACTCCATCGCCCCGACCGCGCCGCTGCGGATCGGCACGACGAGCCGCCCGCCCCTCCGGGTGATCACCGGTTCGCTGATCACCTCCGGATGCCGATCGATCAGCGCCTGAAGCCGCTCCTCGATCCGCCGCTCGATCCCCTTGCGCCGGTTCGTCAGCTCCGACAGCTTCCGCGAGGCGTCCTCGCGGACCGAACCGCGCTCGTCGATCGTTCGCCGGATGCTCCGCCGGAGTTCCAGGCCGCCCGCGGTGAGCCGCTCGGCGATCGCGGCCAACAGCGGCCACTCCTCCTGATCGGCGAGCGACGCCCGGACGGCGAGCGTCCCGTCGATCGTCCGGAGGACGTCGAGGAACTCCTCCCCGTCGAGATAGGCGCTCTCCTTCGCCCGCTGCAGCACGGGGACCAGATCCCGCACACCGCCGAGCGAGAACCGCCCGTGATCGTCGAGGAAGGCGATCGCTTCGCTCACCTCGGCGACGCCCCGGTTGATCGCCTCGCGATCGGTCGTCGGGGACAGCCGATCGACGGCCTCCGCGCCCAGGGACGACGAGGCGTGCTCCTCAACGAGGCTCTTGAGACGATCGAACTCCAGATCGCGGAGCGTCTTCTCGTTGACGATCTCCGGGCTCATCCGACGCTGCTCCCTCCGTGCGTACGCGTTCTCATCCCGACGGATGATACCTCACGTTCGTCCCCGCAGCGGAGTTGCCAGTCCCCCGTCGCCGCCGCACAATCGCCGAACAACCCCCGACTCGAAGGAGCGACGTTGAAGCCAGCCATCGCGTTCCGCGTCTACGGCGCGCTCCTCTCCGCGATGACGATCTGGGGCTTCTCGTTCCTCGCGATCAAGAACGCCCTGAACACGGTCCCGGTCTTCTCCCTTCTGTTCGCGCGGTTCCTGTTCGCTACGGTCCTTCTCGGTCTGCTCGCGGCGTCGCGGCGCGCCCTCCGCGTGCCTCGCAGAGAGCTTCTGGCGCTCGCCGGCCTATCCGCCCTCAGCCCGGTCGGCTACTTCCTGTTCGAGACGTTCGGCGTCGCCCGGACGCAGCCGAGCCACGTCGCCGTGATCATCGCGACCATCCCGATCGCCGTCTACCTCATCGCGTTCTTGCGCCGGCAGGAGCCGACAAGCTGGCGGAAGACCGTCGGGATCCTGACCGCCTACGCGGGGATCGTTCTCATCATCGCGTTCGGACAACGCGAGGCCGGGGCGAGCCTCAGCGGGGATCTCCTGGTGCTCGGCGCCGTCCTCTGCGCCGCGATGCGAACGAGTCTGATCAAGGACGCCCTCCGCCGGGTAACGCCGCTGCAGCTGACGTTCTATCAGTTCCTCTTCTCGCTGTTCGTCTTCGGCCCGTTGGCCGCGACCGACGGGATCGAATGGCTCGGCCACCTGTCGACGATGACCCTGCTCGAGATCCTCTTCCTCGGCGTCTTCTGCTCCGCCGGGGCGTTCCTCGCGATGCACTACGCGCTGTCTCACCTGTCGGCGACGCGCGTCGCCGTCTCGGCGAACCTCGTTCCGGTGATCACCCTGATCGCCGAGGTGACGCTCCTGGGTTCGGCGCTCACGCCGATCAAGGGCATCGGAACCGCGGTCACCCTCGCCGGCGTCGTGCTGACCCAATGGGGACGCGCGCCCGACGAGCCCTCGACGTTCGATGTCGAAGGATCCATCGTCGAGCCGTAGCGGCGACCGTTGCATCCCGTCGATCCCACCCGGAGAATCAGGCCTCGCAGACAAGAACGAACCGGAGGGGCAATGGTCGGGAGATCGAGCGCCGTCGCGCGGTTGTTCCCGCGAGCCGAGCTGTCGCGGGAGGTCCTTCGTCTCGCGACGCCCGTGACGCTGGGGATGCTCACCTTCACGCTGCTGTCCGTCGTCGACACCGCAATGCTCGGGCGTTTGGGCGCGGTGCCGCTGGCGGCGTCGGGGGTGGCGGGCGTCCTGTTCTTTTCGGTCGTCTTCCCCGTCTCGGGGTTCAGCGTGGGGGTCCAGGCGTTGACCGCGAGGCGGTTCGGCGAGGAGAACGAGACCGAATGCGGTCAGGTCCTGAACACGGGTGTCGCCCTCTGTCTCACGCTCGGCGTTCCGCTCGTGATCGCGGCTCCGTGGCTCGCGCGGATCATCGCGCCGCTGACGTCGAACGACCCCGAAGTCCTCGACGCCGGCACCGTCTACCTGCACTATCGATTCCTCGGGGCCGCGTTCATGCTCCTAAACTTCACGGCCCGCGGCTTCTTCGCCGGGATCGGGAAGACGAGGCATCAGCTGAACGGCTCCGTCTTGATCACGGCGGTCAACGTCCTGTTGGACTACCTCCTCATCTTCGGCCACGCTGGCTTCCCGAGGTTGGGAATCCAAGGCGCCGCGATCGCCTCGACGATCGCCCTCGGCACCGGGACGGTCTACTACGTCGGCGTGATCGCGCTCGCTCCGAGCTATCGTCGCCGCTTCGCCGCGTTTCACCCTCCGTGGTTCGTCGCGCGCTGGCTCCGCCCGATCGTTCGCCTTTCGATCCCGGTCTTCGCCCAACGGCTTCTCTCCAACGGCGCTTGGTCGATCTTCTTCCTGATCATCGCACGCATCGGAACGATCGAACTGGCGGCGACGAACGTCATCCGCTCGATCTACCACTTGACGATCATGATCGCCGTCGGACTCGGGACGGCGGCGGCGGCGCTGGTCGGACAGAACCTCGGCGCGGAGCGACCGGAACACGCCGAGCAGCTCGCCTGGGAGGCCGTCAGGCTCGCCTCCTGGTCGATGGCGATCGTCGGGATCCTGTTCCTCGCCGTCCCGGGCTGGGTCTTTCGCGTCTACACCCACGACGCCGCAGTGACCGACGTCGGACGGCTCCCTCTGATGGCCCTCGGCTTCGTCCAAGCGTTTGCGGGAATCGCCCTGGTCCTGTCCCAGGCCCTCCAGGGAGCCGGCAACACCCGCTACGTCATGGTCGTCGAGTTCGTCTGTGTCGCCTGCTACCTGCCGACGGTGTACTTCCTCGGTCTGCGAACCCCGTTGGGCTTGCTCGGGGCGTGGACCGGAGAGTACGTCTACTGGCTGCTCCTCGCGGGCGCGATGGCGCTGAAGTTCCGAACCGGGACCTGGAAGGCGATCGCCGTCTAGTCGGACCCGATCAGCGCGACGCAGACGTCGGCGACGTTCGTCCGCGTCGGGCCGGTGAAGAGGAGATCGCCGGACGCGAGCAGGGCGGCGTACGAATCGTTGTTCTCCAGGGCGGCAGCCGGATCGATCCCGGCGTCCCTCACGCGACCGACGGTGTCGCCGTCGACGAGTCCGCCCGCCGCCTCGGTCACGCCGTCCGAACCGTCGGACGACAGCGCGGCAACGCAGACCCTCTCGACGCCGTCGACCTCCAGCGCGGCGGCGAGCGCGACCTCCTGGTTCCTTCCGCCCCGCCCGCCTCCGCAAAGCGTCACCGTCGTCTCGCCTCCAGCGACGAGGAGCGTGCGGCCCGATGCCGCCCTCGACAGCTCGACCATCCGTCGGCCGAGCTCCCGGCCGACGTCGCGCGCCTCCCCGACGAGCGGTTCATCCGACCGGATCACCCGGCAGCCGGCCGCCGCCCCGGCGCGCGCGACGGCATCGAGGAACGTCCCGTTGTTCCCGACGATCTCAAAGACGCTCCCCGAGAAGAGCAGATCGCCGGGCTTCAGGGACTCGTCCGCCTCTCCGCGCGATCCGCGCGTCAGGTAATCGCGCACGGACGCGGGAACCCGTTTCCAAAGACCGCGGCGACGAACCACGAGGATCGCGTCGCCGAACGTCGTCGGATCGGGGGCCGTCGGCCCGGAGGCGATCGACTCCGGGGAGTCGTCGATCACGTCGGACAGGGCAAGGGTGACCACGGTCGCCGGGCGGAGCCGTCTCGCGAGCCGCCCGCCCTGGAGCGCCGACAGGTGGCGGCGGACCGTGTTGACCTCGTCGATCGGCGCTCCGCTCCGAAGCAGGAGCCGGGTCGTTTCCGCGACCTCTTCAAGCGAGACGCCCTCGGCCGGCGCAGTGAGCAGCGCCGAGCCGCCGCCGGAGAGGAGGCAGAGGACGAGGTCGTTTCTTCCGATCCCATCGGCGAGTTCGCCGATCGCCGCGGCCGCACGCAGGCCGTTCTCGTCCGGGATCGGATGGCCCGCCTCGAGCACGCGGTGGCCTCTCACGAATCCGCCGTGACCGTAACGGGTGACAGCGATCCCCCCCGCCGACGCCGGACCGAGCCGCTCGGAGGCGGCCTCGGCCATCGGAACCGCCGCCTTCCCGATCGCGATCGTCCAAACGCGCCGCGTCGATAGGTCGAAGTCGGTCCCGCCGACGCGGAGCTTGTCTCCGTTCCGGACGAGCGCCTCGGTCAGAGCCCGCTTCGGATCGATCGCGGTGAATCCGCGCTCGAGCAGGTCGAGGACGAGGTCCCGGCCGAATCCGGTCCGCATCCCCGATCGATCGAACCGGATCATCCGCCCGTCTCCGATGCTTCCGCCGCGCTCGCCGCGGCGCAGATCGATCGGACCGGACATCCGCCGCAGGCAGGGTCCGCACGGCAATGCGCCTTTCCGTGCCGGACGATCAGGGCGTGAAACTCGCCGAGGACCTCGACGTCCCCGGGCAGGGCGTCGAGGAACAGCTTCCGCAGCTCTCCGTACGACTCGTGCCCGGCGATCCAACCGAGGCGGGTCAGCAGCCGTCGGGTGTACGCGTCGATCACGAAGGACGGCCTCTCCGCCGCGTAGACGAGGATCGCGTCGGCCGTCTCCTCCCCGACGCCGTGCAAGCCGAGAAGCTCCTCGCGAAGCGCGTCGTCCGCGCGGGCGAACAGCCGCTCGAGATCGCCGCCGTGCTCCCGCATCAGGTGCGCCGCGAACGCCTTCAGCTTTCCCGCCTTGGCGTTGTAGAAACCGGCGGGGCGGATCGCCTCCTGAATCCGTTTCGTCGGCGCTTCGTCGATCGCCGCGACGGTCGTGAGGCCGCGTTCCCTCAACCTCCGCATCGCCGTCTCGACGTTCCGCCACGCCGTCCGCTGGGTCAGGATCGCACCGACGATCACCTCGAACGGACCCTCGCCCGGCCACCATCCCTGCGGGCCGTACGAAGCGAGGAGCCGGTCATACAGGTCGCGATACGGGTTTGAAGACATCGGCGCCCTTCGAGGATACATCGCACCACCGCTCGGACCAAGGACCTTGAAATGAGAATGAGAATCGTTATCATTTTGCATCATGACGCTCGACCAACTCTCGCCGGGGGACGAGGCAAGGGTTCTCGACATCCGCGGGGGGCACGGCCTTCGGCGGAGATTGAGCCACCTCGGGATCCACTTAGGCGACACCGTTCGCATGTCGGGGCGGAGCGCGTTTCGCGGCCCCCTTCTCGTCCAGATCCACGGGATGCGGGTTGCCCTCGGTCGCGGCGTCGCGCGGCATATCCTCGTCGAGCCGCTCGGCCGCTCGAGCACGCCGTGGGGCCACGGTCGACGGTTCCGGGGGCCGAGACGATGACCGCGAGATCGCGAGCGATCGAACAGCTGCGCGCGGCCGGCAAGCGGGTCACCCCGGAGCGCGAGCTCCTCTTCGGGATCCTTGCGTCCAACCCGCACCTCGACGCGATGGAGATCCATCGGATCGCGAGGGAGGAGCAACCTCGGATCAGCTTGGCCACCGTCTACCGAACGCTCGGCCTGTTCGAGGAGCTGGGCGTCGTCCGAGCCTGCGGGCTCGGGGAGGCGCACGCGCACTACGAGGTTCGACACGACGATCACCTGCATCTGGTCTGTTCGGAGTGCGGTCGGATCGTCGATCTCCCGTCCCCCGTCCCGCTTCATAAGCTCGCCGAATCCGAAGGGTTCCAGATCGAGCGGATCCGGATCGAGTTGATCGGGCTCTGCAACGCGTGCGCGAAGAAGCGCGGCGCGAAAAGCGGAAAGGAAGGCTGAGCGTGCGCCCCTCGCCCTCCAAGCGGATCCGGATCGCGCTACTCGGCCAGCCGAACTCCGGCAAGAGCACGATCTTCAACCACCTCGTCGGCTACAAGGCGAACACCTCCAATCTCCCGGGGACGACGGTCGAGTACCTCAAGAGCGACGCGTGGGTCGGAGGGCATCAGGCCGAGGTCATCGACCTGCCCGGCACGTACTCCCTGACGTCGTTGGACGAGGCCGAGGCCGAGACCCGCAACTTTCTGCTCAACGAACCGATCGACGCCGTCCTCAACGTCGTCGACGCGTCGCTGCTGTCGCGAAGCCTCGAACTGACCCTCGAGCTCCTCGAGCTCGGGATTCCGATGGTCGTCTGCCTGAACATGGTCGACGAGGCGCGGCGAAAGGGGGTCCTCATCGACGCGAAGGCCCTGAGCGAGCGTCTCGGGGTCCCGGTGATCCCCACGGTGGCCGTGCGCGGAACCGGGGTCATGGAAGCGACCGTCGCGACCGTTCGCGTGGCCCGGGAGCGCGCCGTCGCGCCGTTCCCGTCGTACAGCCAGGACATCGAAACGGCGATCGACGCCCTCGAGCAGGAGGTCCGCAAGCGGCCGCGGTCGGCCCCGCTCACGAACGCTCGGCTGACGGCGGTCAAGCTCCTCGAGGACGATCCGTTCTTCGTTCGGCGCGTCGAGCAGGATCACCCGGATCTGCTGGAAGCCGCGTCGTCCCTGCGCGAAACGATCTCTGCGCAGCGCGGCCGCTCGGGGGAGGACGCCCTGTCCGCCGAGCGTCACGCCGCCGGGATGGAGCTGTTCGAGCGCGTCGCCACGGTCGGTCCCCCGATCGTCACCCTCCGCGATCGGATCGATCGCGTCCTGATGCACCCGGTCCTCGGCGTGGTCGCCCTCGGCACGATCCTCTACGCCCTCTTCCTGGTGGTGTTCAAGGTCGGGACGCTCGTCGAAGGCCCGTTGGTCGGTCTGTTCGACTGGTCGGTCGACTGGCTCGCCGGGGCGATCCCGCCCGACCACGTCGCGTTCTTCGTTCTCCAGGGGATGATCCAGGGGGTCGGCGGGGCGATCGGGATCGTCCTCCCGTACCTCGTTCCGTTCCTGATCGGGCTCGCCGTGCTCGAGGACATCGGATACCTGCCGCGAGTCGGCTACCTGATCGACGGGTTGATGCACCGCATCGGGCTGCACGGCAAGTCGGTGATCCCCCTGATGCTCGGCTACGGATGCAGCGTGCCGGCGGTGATGGCCACCCGGATCCTCGACTCGAGGCGGGACCGTTTCGTCACTTCGCTCCTCTCCGTGATGGTCCCTTGCGTCGCCCGGACCACGATCATCTACGGCCTCGTCGGCTACTTCCTCGGCCCGCACCTCGCGTTCCTTCTGTACATCATCAACGTCGTCGTGATCGCCGCCGTCGGAAGGCTGCTGACCGTGGTCCTTCCCCGCGTGACGCCGGGGCTGATCCTCGAGATCCCGTCGTACAAGATCCCTTCGCCCCGCGTGATCGGAGCGAAGGTCTGGCTGCGCGTGCACGAGTTCCTCCGCTACGCGGTGCCGTTTCTCGTTCTCGGGAGCGTGGTGATGAGCCTGTTGGAGTACGCCGACGTCACCCGCTACCTGAATCTCGCCGTCTCGCCGATCACGTGGAGCCTGGGGCTTCCCCTGGCCGTCGGGGTTCCGCTGATCTTCGGGATCTTCCGCAAGGAGCTCTCGCTGGTCATGCTGTTCCAGGCGTTGGGGACCACGCAGGCGGCCAGCGTTCTCTCCGCCGGCCAGATGATGACCTTCACCCTGTTCGTCCTGTTCTACGTGCCGTGCATCGCCACGATCGTCGTCCTCAAGCGGGAGCTCCGTTGGCCGCAGACGGGCCTCATCGTCGCCGCGACGACCGCAATCGCGATGGTGATCGCCCTCCTCGCCCGCGGCGGGTTCGCCCTGTTCGGCTGATCGCTGGCGGAGCCGGGCACGACGGACGGGAGTCTCCCGTTCTCAGTCCCCCGCTTCCTTCCGCTCGATCGCGCGCCGTCTCAGCCGATCGGCGTGCTCCAGGCGGCGCCGATCCTCCGCCTCGCGAAGCCCCCGCGTATGCCGACGGAGGAGCTCTTCCCGCCGCTCTTCGGTGCACGGCGACTCGTAGCAGGCACGGATGACGCCGCGGACCGTCTCCGGAATCGTGACGGAGCGATGATGCACGTGGAACGACGCCGCGCGGTAAATCACGGCCCCGTGGTCCGGGTAGCGAACGCGGACCCGAACGTAGGGTACAACGCCATGGCCGGACGTCGCCCATCGTACGGCCTCGACGCGCCCGATCCCCCAGCGTCGATCGACGTGCTCGACGGACCCTCCTATGAGCACGCGCCACCGGTCGAGGTCCTCCTCGGCGTAGCGCGAGAAGAGGCCGCTCTCGATCCACGTTCCTGGCTTTCCGCCCATGTCGCCGCCTCCGCCAGACGTGGACGCGGCGGGGTCAGTCCGCCGTTCGCTTCCCGACCGACGCGAGGTAGACGACGAACCGTTCGATCCCGTCCAGTCCGAGCAGCTCGTTGACCCGTTGGTCGTCGAACGCGCCGATCGCGCAGGCGCCGGCCCCGATCGACTCGGCGGCGAGATAGAGGTTCTGGCAGACGTGCCCGGCGTCGAGGAAGAGGTATCGAACCCCGCGCTCGCCGTACCGCCAGCTCATCCGACCCCGATCGGCCACCCAGACGAACGTCGCCGCGCTCCGGCGCACCATCTCCTGACCGAGACAGGCGTCCGCCATCCGGACGGCGAGATCGGGCGACGGATCGAGCCGCACCAATCGATGATCGAGCGCCAGATACTGGTAGGCTCCGGGCTCCAAGCTCTCGACGCGATTCGCCAGCACGACCGTCTCGAACGCGTGCCGCGCCCCGGCGGAGGGGACCGTACGGAACGTCGCGCGGTCCGGGATCACCCGCGACACCCCCTGCGTGCTCCACAAGAGGTACGACAGCTCCGCCAATGACAGAGGGTCGTCGCCGTACTCGCGGAGGCTCCGTCTCGTCTCGAACGCCTCCCGAAGGCGGAGCCCGCTGTCCCGAGCCACTCCAGGGTCGGGCAATGCAACGGCCTCTCCGTCTCCGAGGCGAACCTGCAGCGGCGGCTGCGCCACGCCTCGCTCCTGATCCGAAGGCGAGAGATGCCGATACTCCGTCTTCTCCAGGAACTCCCGACCGATTCCCTCCATCCGCATCGACCTCCGTGTCGCTCTCTCCGCCGGTCGCCGCTGAACCGAAGCGGTTCGCACCGTGTAAGGAAACCGATCGTACACCGCGCCATGGAGAAAGGCACAGGCGGCATCGAAGCTACGCGACGTTTCTCCGCACGACCTCTCCTGCCTATACTGGAGGCGGGAGGCGGAGGAATCGCGGACTCACCACGCGCTCGTTGACGTCGCTCTGGATGCAAGCCCACGCCTTTTCCCAAAAGGAGGGATTGCGATGAGACGGTTCGTTCTCGCTCTACTCGGAGTCATCCTGTTCGCCAATCTGCTCGGATGGGTCGTCGCGGCCCAACCGGAGGTCATCGAGGGCATCGTCCTGTACGACATGCACCTGATCAGCCAGGAGAGTCTCCCGCATTGGACGCCTCGGTGGACGGGGCCGATCCAAGCGGCCACGATCCTCGCGATGCTCGCCGAACTCGGTCACTCGAGCCTGATGCCCGACCTCAACGGGGACGGCCTCATCGACGAGCTCGACACGATCGAGCTGGCCGACAACTTCGGCCTCGGTTCGATGAGGACGGAGACCGACGTCGGCACGAACGACGCCCGGTTGGTCGTCGGGCTCGCCCGGTACGTCGCGGAACAGTATCCCGGGGAGTTCGTGCTCAAGATCTACGACGACGGCTTCCCCGCTGAGTTCCAGGCCGAGACCGGCGATTCGTTCGAGCCGGACGCAATTCCCGGCATCGTCCTTCAGCTGATGGGCGAGCCGACGCTCAACGCGTACAAGGTCGAGCTGGAGAGCCTCGAGGGGGTGATCGTCGGCCTCGAGGAGGATCCCGACCGGAACAACACGTACCTCAGCGGTCGATCGCTGCTGTTCGATGCGACACCGGAAGGTTACACGCCGGTCGACTTCGCCTGGGCGGTCGAGGACCGATGGGAGCCGGGCCATCAGGGCCAGGTCCTCGAGACCGTCGGGTGGATGGCCGAGCGGATGGTCGTCGAGTATCGTGGCGACTGGACGCCGGTCGAGTTCATGCTGGCGCTGTCGCCGTGGGATCGACCGGAGATCAGCGACTCGCCGTATTCTTGCCCGCCGGACGCGATCGCCTACGACGTGACGGAAACGCCGACACCGTACGGCAGGGTCGAGGTCGAGGAGTGCGTCGAGCGCGAAGGGGACGTCGATAAGTACACCTGGACGGTGACCAACATCGACTTCCTGATCGACGGCTGCGGGATCTGCATGTTCGCCGTCCCCAACCCGGGACTGCCGATCCTCGATCACGACGAGCCGTCCGGCGTGGCGTTCAGCCCCGCGGCGTTCGCCTATCGGTGGTACGCGTCCATCGGAAGCTGCGGGATCATGCCCGGGAACTCCGGCGTCTTCTCCGTCTCCGTCCCCGGCCCGACGGTCGACGTGCCGGTGCCCGGCGCGGTCGGTGGATGCATTCCGGCCGGTCCGTGTGCCTTATCGACGATCGAGATCGCCGGGATCCGGACCACCGGCCCGCGGATCGTCGCGGACTGTCCCGACCTGGTCGCGGCGATCGACGACGTCAGCTGTGTCCTCAAGCCGACCGTCGGGGCCCCTTCGAACATCTATCAGCTCACCGTCTGGGCCCACGTCACCAACATCGGCGGTGCCCCTGCCACCGTCCCGACCGACGTGCTGCTCAGGGGACTCGGGCCGTACACCGGGAGCATGACGGAGGCCCCCGTTCCGCCGCTCGGCTCCGGCGACGTACACGCCGTCATCATGACGTTCACGGTCACGGCCGACGCACCGCCGTGTCCGCTCGAATTCGTCGTGGTGGCCGACATCCACGACGACGTCGAGGAGTGCGACGAGGAGAACAGCGTCTACGGCAGCACCTGCTGCACCGGCGAGCCGGACGGAGCCATCGGTGCCTGCTGTCTTCCGAACGGGATCTGCGTTGACGTGACGGTCGCCGACTGCGACGCAGCCGGAGGCAGCTTCCAAGGACCCGGGACGGACTGCGCGACGACCGACTGCGGTGAGCCGGGCGACTGTCCCGATCTGGTCGTCGAGATCCTCCGGGCCGAGTGCAGCTGCACCTACAGCGACAAGCAGTTCGCCGAGTACTCGTTCACCGTGTCGGCCTTGGTGCGAAACGCCGGATCGGCTCCGAGCCCGGCGACCACGGCCAGCGTGTCGCCGGGGGGCGATACCGAGAGCGTGGCGGCGCTGGGGGTCGGCTTGACCGATCTGATCACGTTCAGCTTCGAAGTCAGCGGAGGACGGATGTGCGCGGAGGTCGAGGAAACGATCGTCGTGGAGGTCGATCCCGTCCCCGGCGAGTGCGACGAGGACAACAACTCGGACGAGTACGACGTCGAGTGCCACTAGGGTCGGAGCGCAGAACGCGCTGAGCGGCCGGCCCCGCCTCCGTGGCGGGGCCGGCGTTCAGCGTATACTTGGGTCATGAAGGCGTACAAGAAGGTGGCCGCCGCGGTCGGGTGTCTTACGTTCGCGATCCTCTTGTCCGCGGGCGTCGCGGCCGGAGACGTTCTCCGGCTCTCGCTCGACGGCTCGATCAACCCGGCGAGCCGGGACCTCGTCATCCGCGCGATCGGCGAGGCCGAGGAACGGGCGGCCGAGCTCCTCCTGATCGAATTGAACACTCCCGGAGGGCTCGAGCAATCGATGCGCGACATCGTCGCCGCCGAGCTGTCCTCCGCGGTCCCGGTCGTCGTCTTCGTCTCCCCGTCCGGGGCACGCGCGGCGTCCGCAGGTGTCTTCCTGACGATGGCGGCGGACGTCGCCGCGATGGCCCCCGGAACGAACATCGGCGCCGCCCACCCGGTGAGCCTGATCGGAGGCGAAGCGGCGGACGGTGAACAGGACACGTCGATCGACAAGGCGGCCCAAGACGCCGCGGCCTTCGCCCGAGCGATCGCCGAGCAGCGGGGACGAAACGTCGAGTGGGCCGAGTCGGCCGTCCTCCAGTCGAGCGCCCTGAGCGCCGCCGAGGCGCTGGAGCAGGGCGTGATCGACCTGATCGCGCGCGACGTCGGCGACCTCCTGGAGGCGCTCGACGGCTACGCGCTTGCCGACGGACGGGTCTTGAGCACCCGGGGAGCCGCAATCGACGAGATCCGCCCGACGCTCCGCGAACGGCTGTTGAGCCTCCTCGCCGACCCGAACCTCGTCTACGTGCTGTTCATCCTCGGCCTGTACGGGCTGATCTACGAGTTCTTCCATCCGGGCATCGGCTTCGGGCTGGCCGCCGGCGGGGTCTGCCTGCTCCTCGCCCTGTTCGGCCTCCAGGTCCTGCCGGTGAACATCGTCGGGGTCGCCCTGATCCTGTTCGGGATGGCGCTGATCGTCCTCGACGCGTTCACGCCGACCAACGGCATCCTCACCGCCGGCGGGGTCGTGGGGCTCCTCGCCGGGTCGCTGACGCTGTTCGACATCCCGGATCGATCGGTCGGCCTGTCGTGGGGGACGATCCTCGCGGTGGTCGGCGTCACCGCGGCGCTGTCGATCTTCGTCCTCTCCAAGGGGCTGGCGATCCAACGGAGGCGGCCGGTGACCGGGACCGTCGGCCTTGCCGGCGCGACGGGGACCGCCCGCAGCCTGCTCGATCCGGACGGGACGGTCTTCGTACACGGCGAGTACTGGACCGCGCGGTCGCTCGACGGTCGCATCGGCGTCGGAGAGGCGATCCGCGTCGATCGGCTCGAGGGGAGGACGCTGCTCGTCCGGCGAGGCGAGTGAGGCCGAACGAACACAATTCGCGAGCACGAGGCGTCCTGCGTGACGCGCGCTCGAAGGGGGACCGATGAATCGGATCATCCAGATGATCGCCCTGGTGGCATGCGCCGGCCTGCTGCTCGGCATCCTTCTCGTGCTGGCGGGGATCGGCCGGAACGGCGTTCGGATCGAACTCACCGGAGACGTCAACGTCGCCGGTATGAGCGACACCGTCACGTTGTCCTTCACCGAACCGGTCCCCTTGGTGATGGAGGAGCCCGGGCATCTGATCACCACCGGGCCGGACGGGAAGCCCGTTCCGGCATCGGTCTCCCTCCAGCCCTGTCCGGAATGCGGGGCGTCGATGCTTCCGGTCCGTTGGAGCCCGTGGTCGGGCGAGATCGAATGGGCCTGCCCGGTGTGCGGCGAGCGAGTAACCCGGCCGGCCGAGGCCGAGTAGCGGTACAGCTTCCTTCGAACACTGACTCCGTCGTGGGAAGAAGAACCGCGGGTTCTCCCCGGCAGGAGAGCGAACAAGGGTGAGGAGACTCGATGCCGTCACCCCCACCCGACCTCCCCCATCACGGAGGGGGAGGGGAATAGCGACCTTGCGCTTCTTACCCTCTCCCCTGGCGGGAGAGGGGGGCGCCTTCCTTGTCTCCTTTATCGACAAAGGCGAGGGGAGGGGGACTGAGTTCTCCATTGCGTCCGTCACCCCACACACAGCCTCCCCCATCACGGAGGGGGAGGGGAATAGCGACCTTGCGCTTCTTACCCTCTCCCCTGGCGGGAGAGGGGGGGCGCCTTCCTTAGTCTTCTTTATCGACGAAGGCGAGGGGAGGGGAAAGAAAGGCGCAAACGTCCTCGTCAGAGGACGATTCGCGAGCCGAGATGATCGGAAACGAGAGGAGTTTCGCCTGTTTCTCCCTCTCCCCACCGCGGGAGAGGGGAGCGCCTTCCTTGTCGGCTTCATTGAGGAAGGCGAGGGGGAGGGGGAGGGGGAGGGAAAAGGAGATGTCGCCACAGGCTACGGCGTGATCGGCCGGCCGTTCTCCCAGAGGGCCTCGAAGTAGGCTTCGAACGCCTCCGCGATCTCGGGGATCCGCAGGAGCCCGACGTCCACCTCCACGTTCTCCTCGAGCGAGTAGTAGTTCCAGTTGGTCGATCCGAGGACGACCGATTCCCCGTCGATCACGACGAGCTTGGCGTGCGTCGTCACCTCCGGCGCGTCGAACCGGACCTCGACTCCGCGCTGGTACAGCGTGATCGCCGAAGCCAGGTTGGCGTCGGCCGACTCGGCGTAGAATCGGCAGTCGTCGATCAGGACTCGCACGTCGAGCCCGCGGCTGGCCGCGGAGACCAGCGCGCCGACCAACTCGTTCGCCAGGCTCCCCGGGTAGTTCGGGTAGACCGACACGCGGTACATCGCCACGTGGATCGACCGCCGGGCGCGCGGCAGGAGATCGAGCAGCAGCGACGCGTACAGCGCCGTCCCCGGCCCGTCGGGGATCGGGACGATCGCCGGCCCGTCCGGGCCGATCCCGCCGAAATCGATCTCGACGCCGTCGACCGGAAGCCGCCCCTCCCACAGCCGGTCGAAGTACTCGGCGAACGCCTCTCCGACCTGCGAGCTCTCGATCATCACGTTCGCCTGCTCGTGCTCCTCGAACGCGTACTCGTTCCAGTTCGACGACCCGAGCACGACCACCGCCCGATCGACGATCACCATCTTCGCGTGGGTCGTCACGGCCGGGTCGTCGAACCGACAGTCGATCCCCCGCTCGGTCAGGTACGCGACGACGCGCCGGTTGTCCGCGGTGATGTCGGGCGCCCAGTCGCTCGCGTCGAGCAACACGCGAACCGCGACGCCCCGCTCCGACGCGTCGATCAGCGGACCCCAGAGGGGGACCCCGGTCACGTCGGCGCCGGAGAGGAGCAGGTCGATCGAAGAGGCGGCCGCCTCGAACGCCGCCGCCACTCCGTCGCAGTAGGCGCTCCTCCCCGGGCGATCGATCAACGGAGTGAGGACCACCGGCGACGTCCCGAGAGCGGCCGCGCAAACGAAGGAGGAAAGCAGCAATCCGATCGCAATCCCTCGTTGAACCGATCTGAACATCTGGGATAGAATCCTAGATCAAGGAGGACAGCATGGTCAAAGAGCTCGAAGCGACGCAGCTACGATACACATGTGACGCCTCTGCTTTCGGATTCAAGTCGACCGCCGAGCTCGAGCCGCTCGATCAGATCATCGGACAGGAACGGGCGATCGACGCGCTCAAGCTCGGGCTCGGCATCAAGGACGTCAAGAACCGCTACAACATCTACGTCGCCGGGGACCCGGGAACCGGGAAGATGTCCGCGGTCGAGCGGTTCCTCACGCGGGCGAGCACCGACGAGCCGCAGCCCCCCGACCTCTGCTACGTCCACAACTTCGACAACCCCTACAGCCCTCGGTACCTGGAGCTCCCGGCCGGGAAGGGCTGCCAGCTCCGCACCGACCTCGAGAACCACATCGACCGCTTGAAGCGCGAGATCCCCAAGGTCTTCGAGTCGGACGAGTTCAAGGCCCGAAGCAAGAAGATCAACGACCGCTACGGCGAGCGCCGAACGACGCTCCTCGAGGAGATGGAGACGAAGGCCCGCGAGCTCGGCTTCGCCGTTCAGCGAACGCCGATCGGGATCAACACCCTCCCGCTGCACGAGAACGGCGAGCCGCTCAGCCAAGAGGAGTACGACGCCCTCCCGGAGGAGAAGCGCGACGAGATCCGCGAGCACCAAGGGCAGGTGCAGACGCTGATTAAGGAGCAGCTCCAGGGGGTCGCCCGCCTCGACGAAGAGAGGGAGTCCGAGATCAAGAAGCTGGCGAAGGAGGCGGTCCTGTTCATGATCGAGCCGTACTTCGCGCAGCTGAAGGACCGGTACGAGGGACTCGACAAGGTGATCGCGTTCCTCGAGTCGGTGAAGAAGGACATCGTCGAGAACCTCGACAGCTTCCAGAACAGCGGCGCGGCGAAGAAGACGCCGTTCCCGTTCCCTCTGCCGCAGGCCGATCCGTTCAAGAAGTACGCGGTCAACGTGCTCGTCGACAACGCGAAGACCGTGGGCGCGCCGGTCGTCGTCGAGCAGAACGCCACCTATCCGAACCTGTTCGGCTCGATCGAGCGCCGCGTCCAGATGGGCATCGCCATCACTGACTTCACGATGATCAAGCCCGGCTCGCTCCATCGGGCCAACGGCGGCTATCTGGTCGTCAACGCCAACAACCTGTTCCGGCTCGGCCTCAGCTGGGAGGCGCTGAAGATCGCCCTCAAGCGGCGCGAGATCCACATCGAGGACCCGTGGCAGATGTTGGGGTACTCGACGACCGAGGGGCTCCGTCCCGAGCCGGTCCCGTTCCGGATCAAGCTGGTGATCATCGGAAGCCCGTACATCTACGAGATCCTGTACCACTACGACGAGGACTTCGGCAAGCTGTTCAACGTCAAGGCCGACTTCGGCACCGAGATGGATCGGACGCCCGAGCGGGAGCAGGAAATGGCGCGATTCCTGAGCGCCTGCTGCGCGCAAGAGCCGACCGCCCTCCCGTTCGCTCCGACCGGTGTCGCGAAGATGATCGAGTACGCGACCGAGCTGACCGGCGACCAGACGAAGCTGTCGTGCCAGTTCGGCAACCTCGTTTCGATCGTCAAGGAGGCCTCGTACTGGGCGCGGACCGACGGCGCTTCGACCGTGTCGGGCGACCACGTGCGGCGTGCGCTCGAGAAGCGCGACTTCCGCCACGACCGGATCGACGCCAAGATCCGCGAGATGATCGAGCGGGGAACGATCTTCGTCGACACGGAAGGGGAGCGCGCCGGGCAGCTGAACGGATTGGCCGTTCTCCAAATGGGCGACTACGCGTTCGGCAAGCCGTCCCGGATCACGGCGACCGTCCACGCCGGGAAGGCCGGCCTGGTCGACATCGAGCGCGAAGCGAAGCTCGGAGGGAAGACGCACACCAAGGGGATCATGATCCTCAAGGGCTTCCTCGGCGAGCGGTTCGCCCAGGAGCGGCCGCTGTCGTTCTCGGCCAGCCTCGCGTTCGAGCAGAGCTACTCGATGATCGACGGCGACAGCGCGTCGAGCACCGAGCTGTACGCCATCCTGTCGTCCCTTGCCGACGCGCCGATCCACCAGGGGCTGGCGGTCACCGGCTCGGTCAACCAGAAGGGGGAGGTCCAGCCGATCGGCGGGGTGAACGAAAAGATCGAGGGCTTCTACCGCGTCTGCAAGGCGAAGGGGCTGACCGGCGACCAGGGCGTGCTGATCCCGCGGGCGAACGTGGAGAACCTCATGCTGCGCGAGGAGGTCGTCGAGGCGGTCGAGGCCGGCCGGTTCCACGTCTACCCCGTCTCCACGGTCGAGGAGGGAATCGAGGTCCTGACCGGCGTCCCCGCCGGTGCGCTCCGCGACGACGGGACGTATCCCGAGGAGTCCGTGTTCGGCCGCTCCGCCGCCCGTCTCGAAGCGATCCACGAGGCGCTGAAGGCCGCCAAGGAAGAAGAGGAAGAGGAGAAGGAGAGGGGATCGAAGCGCGATGAGACGAGCAACGACACCGAGGGAAACGATGCACCGAAAGACAAGTAGCCGGCCGGTGAGCGTCGCGGCGCTGCTCGCCGCGCTGATCGGCATGACGCTCCTCCTTTCCGCCTGCGATCGCGTCGTCGGGCCGCGGGCCGAGTTCACGACGACGCCCGCGTTCGACTACCCGCCGCTCGAGGTCACCCTCGACGCGAGCGCTTCGTCGAGCCCGAACGGTGCGATCGTCTCTTACGATTGGGACCTCGGCGACGGCGGCACCGATTCCGGCGTCCGGGTCACCCACACCTACACCGAGAAGGGGGTCTACGACATCACCCTCGTGGTGACCGACTCCACCGGGAAGATCGGCGCCCGGACGCGCTCCGTCGAGGCGCTCAATCGCGTTCCTGTCGCCGTCTTCACCTCCTCGCCGCCGTATTGGGTCGGCCTGCGGGACCCGGTCAAGTTCGACGCCTCCGACTCGTACGATCCGGACGGGGAGATCGTCCAGTACATCTGGTCGTTCGGCGACGGGTCGTCCGGCGAGGGGATGGTCGTCTACCACGAGTACATGACGTCCAACTGGGAACCGCTGGTGACGCTCACCGTCGTCGACGAAGACGGCGGCTCGAAGTCGATCTCGAAGAAGCTGCTCGTCGTCAGCTGCGACAGCTGCAACTAGGCCCGCTCCCGACCACGGAAGAGAGCGAGGGATCGCCATTCCTCTTCCCCTGCCGCCTCGTAGGGAAGAATCCGGCGTCTTCCCCTCCCCGTTGATGGGGAGACTGGGTGGGGGTGACGTAAACGGTGGAGAACCCAAGCCCCCTCACCCTCGCCTTCCTCGATGAAGGTGACAAGGAAGGCGCTCCCCTCATCCCACCAGGGGAGAGGGAGGCAAGCGTGGGATCGCACTTCTTGTTCCCCTCCCCCTTGACGGGGGAGGCCGGGTGGGGGTGACGTGAACGGTGGAGAACCCAAGCCCCCCTCACCCTCGCCTTCCTCACTGAAGGTGACAAGGAAGGCGCTTCCCTCTCCCGCCAGGGGAGAGGGTGAGAGAAGCGCAGTCTGAGTCGCGGCCCGGCTAGTCGTTGACCACGGTGACGTTGCCGACGACCGAGTCCTGCAGCCCCTGATCGCCGATCGGCAGGCGGTCGATGGATCGAATCAGGCCCAGGCTTGCGCCTAGTCGTCGGTCAGCGTTACGTTGACCGACGCCGAGTCCTCTTCCCCTTGGTCGTCGTAGACCGCGAGCCTGGCGACGTACGTGTGGGTGGCAGTTCGGAGTTCGTAGATGTGGGTCACCTCGAGATCGCTCGTCTCGACCTGGAACTCACCGTCGCCGAAGTCCCACGCGAAGTACTCGATCGTGTGCCCGGCGGAGGAGGAGGACCCCCGCGGGTCGAACGAGGCCTCGAACAACGAAGGAACGTCGGGACGGTCTTCGGATTCGTAGATCACGTCCGGACCGGTCAGCGCGACCTCGGCTTCCGGACCCTCGTCGCCGGTGTCGTTCTCCGGCACGATGGCGATGATCACCTTCTGTTCCGTGTCGACCTGGCCCGCGCTGTTCCAAACGAACAGGGTGACCGTGTACTCCTCGGTCTCCTCATCCTCAGGGTTGAACGTGTGCGTGACTTCGACGCCGCTCGCGTCCTGTTCGTCTCCGAAGTCCCAGTCGTACGCGACGATCGTCCCCGTTCCCGCGGTGGAATCCGCGGCGTCGAACGTCACCGCGACCGGGGCCACCCCGATGAACGCGTCCACCGCAAACCGGGCCACGGGGAGGCCGGTCCCGTCACCGGTCCCGTCCCCCTCACCACCGACGCGGACCTCGATGCTCTGTTCCGCCACCGCTTGCGCGCCGCGGTCGTCCGTCACGGTCAGCGTCACCGTGAAGATCTCCGTCTCGGTCGTGGCGACGAACGTGTGCTGCACCGTCTCTCCGGTGTCGGTGTCGCCGTCCCCGAAATCCCACGCGTACGAGACGATGGTTCCGTCCGGGTCGGTGGAATCGACGGCGTTGAACGTCACGACCAGCGGCGAGTCGCCGGTGAGCACGTCGGCGGCGATCCGCGCGACGGGGCTCTGGTTGAAGAGAGAGCAGGCCAAGACGAGTCCGAGAAGAAGCGCACCCAACGTGACGATTCCCAGTTTCCGCAGTCTGTCACCGTTCTCGATCCTCATCTCAGCCTCCTCGGCCAAGCCGCGGCAGCGTCCTACAAGTCGCCGCCGCCTTCCGTTCCCTGTTTTAGCGTCACGTAGCGCGAGTACGCGGCCGACTGGTATCCAAGCCAATCCTCGGCCGTGACCGTGATCGTGTAGACGGTTCCGTCGACGTCGAAGTCGTACACGTGCCAGGCGACAATGTCATCGTTCTGATCTGCCGGGTTGAAGTCGATCCGCTCCGTGCCCGTGTTGTCGCCCCAGTTGACGTACAGGTAGCGGATCCCCCACGACTGGTTGGTGAACCAGTCCGGGTAGTCGCCGTCCCACGCCTGTCCCTCGGCGTCGTACGAGTAGTTGTGGTCGGCGTAGCCGTCCTCCGGTTCGTCGGGCGCGCTCGTCGACGTGGCGTCCGTCCCGTCCGCCAACTCGAGCGTCCCCTGATCATCGGTATCGGTCAGATCGAACCAACGGGCATCGCCGATTCCCATCGAGCGGATCACGACCGAGACGGTCTGAAGCGCCCCGAGGTTCCCGTAGACGACGTCGTCGGGCACCCATTCGTCTTGGTGGTCCTCATCTTCGTCGTCGTAGTCGGAAGCCGGTACATCCGGTTCGATGTATTGGACGTCGTTGCCTCCGCCGTCTCCGTCCGGTGGGTTTCCGATCTCGAACCCGGCCACCGGCCGGTGGTTGTACGCCTTGACCGTCTTGGTGATCGAGTCGCTCGTGCCCTCGTTGTCGGTCACTATCAGCGTGACCGAGAAGATCTCGCTCGACGTATCGGTCGTGAACACGTGCGTTTTCTCCGACGCGTCGATGTCCGAGGTCGCCGATCCGTCGCCGAACGACCACGTGTACAGGATGATCGTTCGCCCTTCGTCCGCCTCGGAATCCGAGGGATCGAAGGTGACCTGGAGCGGCGCCACGCCGGTCGAGTAGTCGATGGTGAATTGCGCGCTCGGAGCGCCGGCCGCGGGGGTACCGTCCCCGGCGGTGGTGACCGTGACGCTCCTTGTCGCCGTCCCCGTCTTCCCGTCGGTGCCGTACACGGTGAGGGTCGCGGTGAACACATGGGCCCCGCTGCTGAAGTACGTGTGCGCCGTGGTGCGGCCGTACCCGACCGCGCCGTCGCCGAAGTCCCACTCGTACCAGGAGATCGCTCCGTCCTCGTACGTCGACGCGGACGCGTTGAACGACACCGTCAGCGGCGACGTCCCGGAGCCGGGGCTGGCGGTGAAGCTCGCCGCCGGGCCCGGCGGTTCGGCCGGGAGGACGTAGATCGTCTTTTGCGCCGTCGCGGCGTCTCCCCCGTCATCCGTCACGCGCAGGACGACAACGAACGTACCTGCGGCGCCGTAGGTGTGCGAGACGTTCTCGCCGGTGCCGCTCGTCCCGTCCCCGAAGTCCCACTCGAACTTGACAATGGCGCCGTCCTCATCGATGGAAGGCACGGCGCTGAAGTTGATCGTCAGCGGTGCTTGCCCGGTCTGCGCGCTGATCGTGAAGCCTGCTACCGGCGGCACGTTGAACAGCCAACAACCGCTCAGCCAGAGGAGGAGTGGCATGAGAAGTGCCGCAGTGATCGCCCCTCGCACCCACCAGGTTCTCGTTTCCCGCCTTTTCACCTTGGGCCTCCTTCAAACCACGCCAGAATAGCATTCCGCCGGCTCTAAAGGTAGTCCTGATGTGAAGAAGCGTCAATCCGGTTCGGATACTCCGTGGAACGACCCCTGTCCCCCGGCGAAGTGACGCGCGCCCGAAAGAAAAGGGAGGGGCGTGTAGCCCCTCCCTCGATCGGCTACGGCGTTCGGCCGTACCGTTACTCTTCGGTCCCGATTTCCGTCGCCGGAGCTTCCTCCTCGCCGAGCAGGCCGCCCAGCGAGAACTCCGCCGACAGCACCAGCGTGTTCCCCAGCGTCTCCTCCAGGATGTACGCCGCGTCAACGTACAGTCCGGCCACGTTGATCCCGGCGCCCACCGTGAAGTAGTACTCCTGGAAGTTGTCCGTCAGCACCACGCCGCCGCGCAGCGCCAGCTCGTCGATCACGTTGAATTCAACCCCAACGTGCGTGTCCCCCAGCG